>Ga0310690_10001661_pt1 | contig 38835 bp, 31 predicted proteins | sample AusTroGonzalo_MG_2_FD_207661 | JGI IMG/M metagenome (GOLD analysis project Ga0310690, IMG submission 207661) | Bovine rumen microbial communities from tropical cattle in Woodstock, Queensland, Australia - Gonzalo_04 (v2) (version 2) | ecosystem: Host-associated > Mammals > Digestive system >... | reverse complement strand
TTACTTCATCACGCGCCCCGCTCCCAAAGCGAGCCTGGCGCTTGACCTCGTCACGCAGCTCCTTAACCTGGTCGACGAAGTGGACGACGAAAGCAAGAAGCAGCGTGACGCCAGAAGCGTCGAGCTTTCCCAGGCCGGCGGCTTCGTTCCTTTGCACATCCCCTTCAACCATCTGGTGAACGTCTGGCAGGTGGCCGGCGGCGACTTCGAGAAGGTCAAGAAGATCCTGACAAGGACCGGCTTCAAATACAGCGACGAGGCGGCGCTATTGGAACGCTGCCATTACGCCGACGAATGGCTGAAGCGCTACGCCACTCCGGAATTCATCTTCGCGCTGCTCGATGAAACGCCCGCCGAGATCGTTCCTCTCATCTCTGACGAAGAGAAGAAGGCCCTCTCCCTTATCGCTGACGAATTAGAGAATAATCCGGAAGCGGACGGCAACGCCATCCACCAGATCATCTACAATATCGCGAACTCTACCGGCGTCTCCATGGGCAACCTCTGCAAGGCCCTCTACCGCGTGACGCTGGGCCGCGACCGCGGCCCCAGAGCCGGCTGGTTCGTAGCCATGGCCGGAAACGACCAGATCGCCTCCCGCATAAAGAAATTCCTCGCAAGGTAATTTTAATTGCGGTAAAACAAAAAAGCCGGGCTTTAGGCCCGGCTTTTTTTCTGCTCTCGCTTCGCGTTTAAGAAGCGATGCAGACCAACCCTATGATCCAGAGATAGACTACGAAGGGATGGAAGTTGTATTTGTTGACCATCTTCAGAAGAAGCTTGATCGCGAAGTAGCCCGAGATTGCGGCAACGAGTATGCCGATAACCTGGACCAGCGCCGTGCCATCACCGTTGTGCCAGGAAACTGCCAGGCGGGATCTGAACTCAGATGAGAGGCAGTCCTTCAAAGCCGCGCCCAGAATGACGGGAATGGACATCAAAAAGGAGAAGCGGGCGGCCGCTTCGCTTTTCAGTTTGCAGAGAAGCCCGGCGTAGATGGTGCTGCCGCTCCTGGAAAGGCCAGGAATAACTGCAACGGCTTGCGCTACGCCTATCCAGAGCGCGTCCTTCCAGGTCATCTCTTCCAAGCCCTTCAGGGTTTTTTCCTGCTCCTCCTTCTCTTCGGGTGGAAGACTGTTGCGCGCTTTCAGGATCTTGTCAGCGGGAGTGAGCACCCAGTAGGCGCAGGCGATGAAAGCCAGGCCTATGAGCCTGTAAGGCTCCAGCGGGATCTTGCCGATCTTTAAGCCTTCTTCGCAGAAGATCCTTTCCAGAACGTCGTCCAGGGTAAAGCCGACGATGGCGGCCGGCACCATGGAGATAAGGATGAGAAGCGCAAAATAGAGCGCGTACTTCTCACCCTTGCAGAAATCCCGGATAAGCACCCAGATGTCCTTGTAGAGCGCCGCGAAGATCGCCAAGACCGTCCCGAAGTGCAAGAGGACGATGTAATTGAGGTCGATGTCATGGATCGGCACAAAGAACTTCGCTACGGCCAAGTGCCCGGAGCTGGAGACCGGAATGAATTCCGTCAGCCCCTGGATGAGGCCCACAAATATGGCGTCGAATGTCGTCATTATTTGAAGAGCACTCCGGCGCCCTGGGCGGGAGCGAACAAATACTGGTTATCGGCGTAGCCGTCAAGATCGTGCGGGAGGTAGTAAGCCTCGTGGATCTTCTTGATGAATTCCGGCCCTTTGCCTTTGGGAATGAGGTGCACCGTGCAGCCGCCGAAGCCGGCGCCGGTCAGCCTGGAGCCGTAGGAACCGGCCGCTTTGCCGGCTTCCACCAGCGCGTTCAGCTCTTCGCAAGAGATCTCGTAATCGTCGCGGCAGCTGGCGTGGGATTGATCCATGAGAAGGCCGAAAGCCTCGGCTTTGTTCTCGGAGTCGCCGTTCAGAAGCGCCATGGAATCTTCCACCCTGCGGGCTTCGCTAATGACGTGTCTGGCTCTCTTCTTGACCTGGAAGCCGCCCTGCGGTTCGGGCATCACTTCGCCGGTCTTGGTGAGGCAGACTTCCTTGGCGGCGTATTCTTCCGAAACGCCCAGGGCTTCCGCGATCATCTTCACGGTGTAGCCTTCGTCAACCAGAGCGGATTCGATCTTGTTGAGAGCGTCGTCGAAGCCCTCGGTCTCATTGGCGAACCAATCGTAGAGCATCGTGGGCTCCTTGGCGCCGGGTTTGCCGGCCAACTTATGCAGCAGCATATAGGCGATGCGGCATTCGACGGTGCGCATATTGTAGGCGATCCTGGCGTTGCCGGCCTTGGCGGCTTTGACTCTGGAGTGGCAGACGAGGATATCGGCTTCCTTGGGCAGCGTCACAAGTTTCGTCCTGATGGGATAGAAGTCGATCTTCAGGCACTTGCCGGCCTGGCCCAGTATGGAGATGGACTGGTCCATGCCGCCAGACGCCATACCGACATAGTGGTCGGATTTCGCCATGACTTCCGCCAGCACGACCGGATCAATTGTCCTGCCGTTGATGGCGAGGATCGCTTCGGCGGCCGCGACTGTGAAGGCGGCGGAGGAAGAGAGGCCGCTGGCCAGAGGAACGTTGCCGTCGATCACCATCTTCAGGCCCTGGAGGCCTTCTTCAGTGCCCCAGAAATCGATCAATCCCTGCGTGGCGCTCTTGATGTAGTTGCCCCAGTCGCCGCCCTGGTAAGGCGGGATGTTGCGCTCGATCGTGAAGGATCCGCCCTGGAAGGAAGAGACGACGTTGGCGAAGCTGATGACGTTGTCCTTAGAGGCGCCGGCCACGATGAGCATGTCTCTGGAGATGGCCATGGGCATCACGGGGAAGCCGTTGTAGTCGGTGTGTTCGCCGATCAGATTGACGCGGCCGGGGGCGCGGACGACGACCACTTCCTCGGAAGCGAAAGTTTTTTCATAAACGGTGATGGCGTTGATAAGTCTTTGTCTGGCTTCCTCAGCCACGTCCTGGGCTTGGGCGTTGACGTTGAGAAGAACTTCCAAAACGCTTGGGTCTTTGGCTTCCAGTTTGGCTTTCAGGGCTGCGCTGTTCATAATATTTCTCCTAGATTAAGGTTACTTGGTTTCAGTCTTGGGCCGGGCCGGTGATGGCGTCGGCGGGGATCGTTTCGCCGGGCGCCAGGCGCGTATCGAGCGGGCGGGCGAAAAGAACAAGGGCAATGACGGACAGAACGACCATTAAGCCGACTATCACGTACCACGGCAGGGTGATTTTCTGCTTTTCTTCCATAAGTTCTCCTATTTCCTGATCGGGCCGAAAATGTTGCCGAACTTGTTAAGGTTCAAAGCTTCCGTAAAGGCGCTGATCTTGGTAAGCGTGCTGCAGGGGTCCGTAGTCTCGTCAAGGCAGTCGCCGTCCAGGACGAGCAGAGGAATGCCGATCTCGGTGAGGGATTGCCTCAAGTATTTGATGAAGCTGCTGTCAGCCATTGAGCAGCGTCCGAACATGTGGTTGTAGAGGACGGCGCCCGTGATCTTGGCGGTGTTGGCTCTCTGCTTGATCCTGTTGACGCGGACTTCGGGATCGAGGAAGCCGACCGTCAATAGTTTCCTGGCCAAACTCGTGTAGGGATCGTTGGGATCAAGCTCTTCCCAGCCGACGAAGTTGACTTCCTCGAAGGCGACCGGCGCATGGCAGGTCTGCTCGAGATACGTCATAGTTCTCTGGCTGTAGAAGGGCGGGAGATGCAGCCACAAGAGCCTGTGCGTCTCGTCGATGTGCGTGTGCTTCTCGACTTCTTTCTTGCGCTCCAAGAGTTCTTCCAAAAAGACTTGCTGAAGATCGACCATCTCCTGTTTGCCCCAGAGCTGCGAGAAGATGTTGGCGTAAGAGACAGCTTCCGTGCCGGGGATCAAGGGAGGACTCGTGAAGCGGATCTGGTTGCATTTGATGGCCAGTTCGCGGGCTTTGTTGGAAAGCACGCAGGCTTCCGCCAAACGGTCGGGATCCATCTTCAGGCCCAGCGCGTCCTCCATAGCCTCGACCGATTCCTTAAGTCCGTTGGCGATCGTTCTGACGGCGGATTCGCCGCCGCGGCCGGGAGTATGCAGCGTGTAGAAGCGGTTGCTGGAGGAGGAGCAGTTGGAACGGACCAGATCGGCGAAGATCCTCTCCCCCTGCTGGCAGGGCTGGCTGGTCGTCACAGTGAAATCGGCGTGCGGCAGATTCTGGTCGCCTTCCAAAACTCTAAGGAACGAGCAGGTCTCGCCGGAGAAGCCTTTGCAGGCCGCGTGGTCGAAGCATCTCCTAAGGCGTTTCTGGTTGCTGCCCTTAAGGGCGGCGTAAGTTTCCAGCGTCAGGGAGCGGACGCCCAGCGCGGCCAGGATCTCCGAGGGGAAGAAAAGGTTGCGCCAGACCAGTGGCTCTTTGCCCTTGGAGAAAAATTCGTGGCGCGTCATCTGCGTGCGCATGGCCGTCGATTTGTTGACCAGAGCACGGTCGAAGAGCTTGTCAGTGAAGCTTTCCAGCGTCTTCTTCAGCTCTTCGCTCTGCAAAGTCTCTTTCACTTTGCTTATTTCTGGGAAAGTAAGCTTGCTGCTTCCGTCCTCGGCTTTGACCTTTACTACATTGTCAAAAACGCGCAGGGCCTCCCTTCTGAGGTTGGGATCGGTGACGGCGTCCACAAAATTCTTGAACTCCGGGATCGTTATGCCGGTGCGCTTCGTCTCGACGGTCTTGGGCGTGTCAACTTTTCCCTTCAGGGAGTCGTACTGTCTGGCTAAGACCGCGGCGCCCAGAGCGCCCATGACGGGATGGAATTCCGGGATGATGATGTTGCAGCCGGTTATTTCCTTGAGGTAATAGGCCACGGCCCTGTTGTAGGCCACGCCGCCCTGAAAGATGATGTCGTCGTGATAATTCAGGAAAAGCTCGCCGACTCCGGACATGATCGTCCTGGCCTGGGCGCGGCAGGCCGCCGCGATAACGTCGCCCAGCGGATAGCGGTTCTTGAACTTGTTGATGCTTGTTGCGCCTAAGACCGCGCAGACCGAACTGACTTCCAAATCGGAATCGAAGTTGCACTTCTGGGCCATCTCGGTTATGGGCACGTTCAGTTTGGCGGAGACGGAATCAAGGAAAGCGCCGGTGCCGGCCGCGCAGATGCCGCTCATTTTCGATGTCCAGATGTTCATCTCCGGATTGTAGAGCATAGCCTTGCTGTCCTGGCCGCCGACGTCGAGGATCGCTTTGCAGTCGGGATAATAGTGGCGGGCACCGGAAACGTGCGCCGTCACTTCGGAGACGAAGTAATCGAAATTCAAAAATCTGTGAAGTTCATCGACGACCTGGCTGCCCGTCACGATCGTGCAGGAGATGTCGTTCTGCGTCTTGCCGACGGAGGCGAGGAAATCGACGATCGTTTTCGAGAGGGCGCCCACGTTGCACTGCCCGCAGTTCGAGCAGCGACCGGTGCAGGCAAGTTTCGCGTCCTTTTTCGGCACGGTGCGCTGGTACATGGAGTGCATGACCTTGCCTTCCTCGGTAAGGATCACAGCCTTTATCGTCGTGGAGCCGATGTCCACACCTAAAAACAATTTCTTTTTTGAAACTGCCATATATTATCCTTAATTTTATTTCTCTTTTAGAAGCTCGTCCACTATCCTGCGCATCTCGTCCTTCTGATCCTCCATGGATCTGACCATCTTGAACTGGACTCTGGCGCGGTCAAGATTGTGGTTTTCCCTTTCCGTCTGGAAATAGACGTCGCCGTTAAGGTGGTCCGCCAGGAAGCGGAGGCCTATTTCAAAGGTGATCAGGTTGCCGCAGAAATAGAGGAGCTCTTTCTCCCTTTCGGAGAGAATGTTCTTGGTCGCGGAGACGTATCCCCTGACAAGGCCCTCAAAAAGCGAGATGTCCATATTGATCTTGTCGAGGTCGCGTTCGTCCTCGTCGCCCGTCCTGGTGGTACTACGCACGCAGTCGCCGACGTCGTACAGAGAGGAGCCAGGCATCAGGGTGTCGTAGTCTATGACGCAGAGCCTTTTCCCGTTGGCGTCCAGAAGCACGTTGTTGATCTTGGTGTCGTTGTGGGTCACTCTTTCCGGGATGCTTCCGTCCGCGATGCCGTCCAATACGCAGCTGATGGTATCTTTCCTAGCAAAACAGAAATCCATCTCTTCCTTTACGCTTGCGGCTCTGCCGGCGGCGTCCTGCTTATAGGCGTCCATAAGCTGCTCGAAACGGAAGACCGTGTCGTGGAAACGAGGAATCGTTATTTCCAGAGGCCCGCCCGGAATGTCGTTCAAAAGGTACTGGAACTCGCCGAAAGCCTTGCCGGTCTCGTAAGCCTGGGTCACGGTATCGGCGTGATCGACGGAGAAACCGCCTTTGACATACTCCATGACGCGCCAGAACTCGCCATTGTCGTCTATGAAGAAGTAACGGCCGTCGCTGGCGGCGCGAAACTGCAGCGGAACGATCCTGACCGACTTGTCCTCCCGGACTTTCTTCCTCAGATGCTGGCAGACGCGCCCGATGTTGTTCATGACTTTGTCGGGCTCGGTGAACACCTTGGTGTTCAGCCTCTGCAATACGAAGTCGTCGTAGCGCCCGTTCATCATCCCGTGGATGTGATAGGTGCTGTTGATATGCCCGCCTTTCAGCCGCGAGACCTCCATGACTTTCAGTTCGGGCTCGAACTGCATGGAGACGGAATGAAGGCGCCACTTTAGGAATTCAGATAGTAAAAACATATTGTTCATATTACCAAAAAAGAGGCGCATTTGCAAAGAAGCCAAACGCTGTCTTCCAACCCTCGGCTATTTGACTTGAAAAGGCCCTAAGAGTATAATGTCCAATACTTGTAATTAAAAAACTATGCCTTTTGTATGGGTCTGACAATCACTGAAAAAATTATCGCCAAACACGCCGGCAGAACTTCCGTTACGCCGGGCGAGACTGTTTGGGTCTCCGTCGACCTCGTGATGACACACGACGTCTGCGGTCCCCCTTCTTTCGCCATCATGGAACGCGAGTTCGGCAGCGACGCTCCTGTTTTCGACAAAGAGAAGGTCATTCTTATCCCCGACCACTTTATCTTCACCAAAGATCCAGCTTCCATTAGGAACGTGGATCTGCTCAGGGGATATGCCAAAAGGAAAGGCATCAAATATTTCTACGATCCCGCCAATGAGACCTACCGCGGCGTCTGCCACGTCGGGCTCCCCCAGGGCGGCCACTGCCGTCCCGGCGAACTGGCGATCGGCACCGACTCGCACACCTGCACCTACGGCGCTTTCGGCGAGTTCTCTACGGGCGTCGGCAACACTGACGCCGGCTTCGTCCTCGGCACAGGCAAGTTCCTCCTGAAAGTTCCCAAATCTCTGCTCTTCCTTTTCGAGGGCAAGCTCCCGAAAGGCGTCATGGGCAAAGACATAATCTTAACTTCCATCGGCAGGATCGGCTCAGACGGCGCGACCTATTGCTCTATGGAGTTCCGCGGCTCGACCATCAGCTCTCTTTGCATGGACGAGCGCATGACGATCTGCAACATGGCGGTGGAAGCCGGCGCCAAGAACGGCATCATCGCCCCGGACGAAAAGACCAGGGAATACCTGAAGGGAAGGACTGATGTCCCCTACACGGAATACCAGTCCGATCCGGACGCCAACTACGCCGCAAAATACGAATTCAAAGCCGAGGAGCTCGTGCCGGTAGTGGCGAAACCTTTTTCCCCCGGCAACGTCTGCCCGGCCAAGGATGTGGCCGGAACGAAAGTCACGCAAGTCTACATCGGCTCCTGCACCGGCGGCAAGACCGCCGACTTCAAAGCCGCCGCGGAAGTTCTGAAAGGAAGGAAAGTCAAGATCAGGACCATCATCACTCCCGCCACCAAGGAAGTCGCCGCTTCCCTCGACACCGAGAAAGTGGACGGCCAGACGCTGCGCGAGATCTTCGAATCCGCCGGCTGCGATCCCATTCAGCCGCCCTCCTGCGGCGCCTGCATGGGCGGACCTATCGACACCTACGGCCGCACCATGGCTGACGAAGTGGTGGTCTCCACGACCAACCGCAACTTCCCGGGCCGCATGGGCTCCATGCAGAGCCAGGTTTACCTCGCTTCGCCCTACACCGCCGCGGCCACTGCCCTTTTCGGCGTCATAACTGACCCCAGGGAGGTGCTCTAATGGAAAACATCATCAAAGGCAAAGCTTACGTTCTGGACGACAAGATCGACACCGACCAGATCCTCCCGGCCTGCTACCTTACGCTCGTACCGACCATTCCTGAAGAGCGCATCGCCTTAGGCAGCCATGCCCTTTCCGGCCTGCCCGAACGCTATCCGCGCTTCATAAAGGAAGGCGAAACGCAGTGCGAATACACTTTCGTCGTGGCCGGCCGCGACTTCGGCTGCGGCTCCTCCCGCGAGCACGCTCCCGTGGCGCTCTCCGCCGCCGGCATCAAAGCCGTCATCGCGGAATCCTACGCCAGGATCTTCTTCAGGAACTGCATTATGACCGGCTCCGTCTATCCCATGGAAACGCCTGTCAAACTGAACGAAAGCATAAAGAACGGCGACGAGCTGACTCTCGACCTGAAAAACAACACCTTAACGCTCCCAAATGGCAAGACAATTAGTCTGACTCCTCTGGGCGCCGCGGGTGAAGTGATAGAAGCCGGCGGCATCTTCGAATTCGCCAGGAAGTCCGGCATGATCTCAAAACAGTAAATTAATCGTTAAAAACATAAAGAACCGGAGAAAACATGTTATACCTGTTCCGCAAATCTCAAAGATGGCTTCTGTGGCTCCTGCTCATCGTAGTCGTCATCACCTTTGTTTTCTGGGGCTCCAAGCCCTCCAGAATGTTCTCTATCGCCCCGACCACCAAGCTCTCCAGCTATGACGGCCAGAAGATCACCTTCGAGGATCTTCAGCGCGCCAAAGGCGCCGCCAGAGTCCATCTCGTCATGTACGGATACCCTCTCAGCGAAATGAACGACGGTCTCCTTACGACCCAGGCTGTCAATCACATCGTCAACTACCGCAAGGCTGAGAAAGCCGGCGTCACCGTTGACAATTCCATGCTGCAGACTACTTTGAGAAGCTTTGTACCCGCTTCCGCCTCCCCCGAAGCTTACGAACGCTACGTTGCCTCGACCTTCGGCGTCAGCAACACCCGCGAATTCGAGGAAGACGTCCGCCAGATCCTGGCCATTTCTCTCTCCGCCGGCGACTCCCAGATGTCCTTCTTCGAACCGAAGAACGAGAAAGACCTCGACTACGTCAGCTCCAACGTCAAAGCCGACATCCGCTACATCAACTTCACCTATCTCGCGAAGCTTGAAGAAGCGGGCAAACTCGTTACCAGCAACGACGTCCAGACGTTGTATGACAAGGATCCCAGCGCTTTCGCCCAGCCGGACAAGTATCGTTTCCTCTGCGCCAACTTCAAAGCCGAGACCAACAAGGTCCAGTACACCGAAAACGACATCAAGGATTTCTTCGACCTCTATCAGGGCGACTTCACCAAGACCAACGAGTTCGGCGAGACCATAGACATGGAATTCGACGAAGCCAAGAGTCAGGTCACCTCCGCCTTCCTGCTTGAAAGAGCTAACGAAGAGGTTCAGGAAAGAGCCTACGCTTTCCGCGACAAAGTCACCACGAAAGAAGAGCTCTCCACCGAGGAACTCGTGAACGACTTTAAGGAAGCCGCCAAAGCGGAAGGCGTCCAGGTCCAGGATTCCTTCACGCACGCCGTCGGCGAAGTTCCCCCGATGATCACCAACGGCTCCCAGATCGCCAAACTCGTCGAAGAAGAACCCGTCGGCACCCTCGACGTTTACGAAGCTTCCGACAGCTTGTACCAGGTCTATCTGGTCGTCGCCCGCAGCGACGCTTATGAACCGACCTTTGAAGAAGCTGAAAAAGAAGTCCGCGAAGCCTGCGTGACCGCCAAGGCCTATGAATTGGCGAAAACCGAAGCCGAGGCCTTCCTTGCGAAAGTCAAAGCCGATCCCAAGAACTTCGAAGGCATCGCCACCAACGACAACCGCAAAGTCAGCAAATCAAATCAGCCGCTCACTCCGCTGCAGAGCTTGACGAGAGACATCCCGACCTCCGAGTACAAGTCTCTCTTCCGCTATCCCGCCGAGACCCCGCGCCTTCTCAACGGCGTCAACAACGTTTACGTCGCCATCGTCACCGAGTTCATCGACGCTGACGCCGCTTTCGACACTGACAAAATGGGCGACAGGATCGCCCAGCAGAAATCCGCTCTGGAAAGAGAGCTCTATGTCAAGAGCACCGAGAAGGAAGTCGAGAAGATCCTTGCCGAACTCCAGGGCAACATAACAAAAGCTACGGAAAAAGCGCGCCAGTAAGCGTTTTATGAATTCCATCCGCGTTCTTTACAAAAAAGGCTGCGGCCCTTCCAGTTCCCACAGCATGGGACCGAAAAGGGCCGCCGCTCTTTTTAAGGAAACCCTTCCCGAGAACACCTCCAAGATCGTTGTCGAGCTTTTGGGAAGCCTTGCCTTGACAGGCAAAGGCCACCTCACCGACCGCGCCGTCTTGGAAGGCCTTGATTTTCCCAATACCGAGATCAAGTGGCGCGGCGAAACGTTTCTCCCCCACCATCCCAACGCCCTCGTCTTCCATGCCTATGACAAGGAAGGAAAAGAGCTCGTTCCGCCCAAGACTTTCTACAGCGTGGGCGGCGGCGACCTTGAAGACGAGAAAGAGAATTTTCTTCCGAGCGTCATAAAGAGCGGCTACCCCCATGACTCCATCACGGAAGTGACGGAATTCTGCCGCAAGTATAATCTCACCTACTACGAATACGTCGCCCACTTCGAGAATGACGCCAACGGACTGGAAGCCTTTTTAAACGACGTCTGGCAGACCATGAAGGGCTGCGTTGAGGAAGGCCTCAAAAGAGACGACCCGCTTCCCGGCGACCTGAAACTGGCCAGAAGAGCCCATAAACTCAGGGAAAAAGCCAACGAGCGCATCGGCATCGTGAGAGACATGAACCTGGTCTCCGCCTACGCCCAGGCCGCCAGCGAACAGAACGCTTCCGGCGCCAACATCATCACTTCTCCCACCTGCGGGTCCTGCGGCATCTTACCCGGCGTTCTCTATTACTTCCACCGCCATTACAACATCCCTGAAGAAAACATTCTTCACGCCATCATGACCGCCGGACTCTTCGGCTGCTCCGTCGTCGCCAGAGCCTCCATCAGCGGCTCCCAGGTCGGCTGCCAGGGCGAAGTCGGCACCGCCATCTCTATGGCCGCCGCCGCCACCGCGCAGCTCTGGGGCGGCTCCATGAGCCAGATAGAATACGCCGCCGAAATCGGCATGGAACACACCCTGGGCCTCACCTGCGACCCGGTCTTCGGTCTTGTCCAGGTCCCCTGCATCGAAAGAAACGCCCTCGGCGCCGTGAGAGCGCTTTCCGCCGCCTCCTACAGCCTCGCCACCGACGGCATGCACTTAGTCCGATTCGACGACGTCATCGACGTAATGTACGCCACAGGCATCGACATGCAGTCGAAATACCGCGAGACCGCCCAGGGCGGCCTGGCGAAGATCATGCGCGAGCGCTTCAACAATCGCTGACTTTTTCTTATGGTATAATCTAGATAGATTATGCGTAAGTTATTGTTGGCTACTTTCGGATTTTTCTTTCTGCTCTTCGCCTCTGAGGCGCAGGCTTCTTTGCGCGCTTTTGATGTGGGCGGGAGGGCTTTTAAGCTTGAGACGAACGTTTTGGGTTCCGCCGAGTTCGTTTCTTTATATGATCTCTCTCAGGCTATCGGCGGGTCTTTGACTTGTGACGAATGGACCAGGTTAATTGAGCTCAGGGTCTCAGGCAAGTCGTTTAGGTTTATGCCTTCCTCTAGGGCTGTCTTGATAGATGGGGACGACTGCATCTATTTGCCGAACGCCGTGACGGAGATAAGGGGCGACGCGCTTGTTACCACCGCCTTCATTACGTCGATCCTGCCGGATTACATGAAATCTTCCGGTAAGGGAAAGTCAACTTACTCTGGAAACAAGAAGCTCGTTGTTTTGGACGCCGGTCACGGAGGACATGATACCGGATGCCGGGGCGGCGGCTTGAACGAGAAAGACATTACTTTGGATGTGACCAGGAGAGTCAGGGATCTTTTGACGGAGATGGGCTACCGCGTCATAATGACGAGAAATTCGGACGTCTTTTTGGAACTGCCAAGCAGGTCTGACATAGCTAACAGAAACGGCGCGGATATCTTCGTGTCGATCCATGTCAACGACGCGGCCAACACCGCGGCCTGCGGAACGGAGACTTATTACCTGTCCAAAGTGCAGGTTGACAACGATTATCACGCCAGAAGACTTGAGACATCCTCTTACGGGTATGAGCTAAGGAAACGTTGGAGCAGCTTGACGGCTAAGATGAAGAGCGTCATGCGGCAGCAGCATTACCAGACTACGCAGCAGAAGTCGCAGCTTCTGGCGGAGAAAGTCCAGAAACGTCTGGCGCGCGCCGCCGGCGGCGACAACAGGGGCGTGAAAGGAAAGAATTTGTCCGTTCTTCGCAACTCATACTGCCCCTGCTGCCTGGTGGAGATCGGCTTCATCAGCAACTGGTCGGACTTAAAGAAAATGAAAACAAGCGCCCACAAGCAGAAAGTGGCCCAGGCCATCGCGCAGGGCATCAAGGATTATTTGAAATGAGTGACAAACCTAAAATTGAAGCTCCCATCGGCATCTTCGACTCCGGCTTGGGCGGACTGACCGTCGTCAAAGCCGTAAGGGATCGCTTGGCCTCTGAAGACGTGATCTATTACGGCGACACGGCGCACGTTCCCTACGGCTCCAAGAGCAAGGAAACGATCGTCGGTTTTACCAATGACGCGGTGCGCTTCTTTCTTGACCACGGCGTTAAATGCATCGTCATCGCCTGCAACACCGCGACCGCCCTGGCGCTGCCGGAAATAACGGCGCCCGTTCCGATGCTCGGCGTGATAGAAGCCGGGGCGAGGGCCGCGCTTTCCGCTTCCAAAAACTACAAGATCGGCGTGATCGGAACATCCGCTACCATAGCATCCGAAGCCTATCCCAACGTCCTTAGGAAAATGAATCCCGAATGCGCCATCTACGCCCATCCCTGTCCCCTCTTCGTTCCCCTGGTGGAGGAGGGCTGGCTGGACCGCGAGGCAACGAAGATGGTCGTGAAGGAATATCTGACGCCTTTGAAGATGGCCGGGATAGACACCCTGGTCTTGGGCTGCACGCACTATCCTCTGCTGGCCGGCGCGATCGGCGATTTCTTAGGTCCGGATGTCAAGCTGGTCGATTCCGCCTCCGCCTGCGCGGCGGAATTGGAAAGCATACTTAAGAATGAAGGATTGCTTAGGAACGCCGGCAGCGGCAGCGAGACTTTCTTCGTAACGGACGGCGCCGCCAAGTTCTCCGAGACCGGTTCGCGCTTCTTAGGCCGCTCTTTGCAGGCCATAAAGTTCACCCCATCCCGCTAAAATGCCCAAGAACAGCCCTAGAACGTCCAGAAACGGCTCTTCTGATTCAAAGTGGTATCTGAGAGCCTATGCTTTCTCCGCGCGTCTTCTGGCGACGCTGGCGGTCCTGCTGATGATCTTATTGTTTTTCCAGCAGATCGTTCATATAGCGCAGCAGAGTTTCAACGACACCGTTGCGCTCTGCCTGATACCGATCATGTTGTCGGTCGCCTATCTTTACAGCTGGAAAAGCCTTTGGTGGTCGGGCGCCGCGGCGCTGCTCGTTCTGGTCGCGTTCCTCGCCTTCATGATAAACCAAAATTTGGGCGAGACGCTGCCGGTTGAAATAATCCTGCTTTTGAATCTGCCGACTTTCTTTTTGATCAGCGCGGCCGCGCTGATGCATTTCTCCGGAAGGGACTAGATAAAGAGGAGATTGGCCAGTCTCCCCCTGGCGCCGAAGTCCCCTGCCACTGAGAAGACCGCCAGGAGGACTTTCCTCGCGAGGTCGTCGCCGAATTTGCGGTCTTTGGCGATGAAAGCTAAGAGATCCTCCACAGCCTCTTCGCAGCGGTAGTCTTTGAGTTTTGTTTTGATCTCTTCCCAGTCTCGGTTTGGGGAAATCGTTTCATCAAGCATTTCTCTGAGAAGCAGGGCGAGGTTTTCTTTTTCGTTAAGGAGAGCGGGATCGTCCATTTCTTCGCAGACGGTTTTGGCCTTTGCAAGGTCTTTGGTGATCCAGAGGAGCTTTATGTGTGCGAGCCAGAGCGCGCGGTCGTTTTTCTTTTCTTCCCTTAAGATGGGAATAAGGGCGAGGGCTCTGGGATACTGCCCTTCGTTCATAGCCTGGTCGAATTCTTCTTTCAGGGTCTCCTCGGCCGGCTTGGGAGGAAGGTAAGGCGTTATGAGTTTCTCGAGCGAATCATCGTCCAGAAGGCCTTCGGCCTGGTCAACGGTCTCCCCGCCCTTGAAGACGAGCATAGTGGGGACGGTACGCAGGCGCATTTGGGAAGCGAGGACGGCGTTCGCTTGTTTTTCTATGTCGAGGAAAACGATCTTAAGCGCTTGGCTTTTGGCTTCCAGTTTTTCCAGAGAGGAAAGGTTGTCTTTGCATTTTGAGGAGCGGGAGGAGTCGAAAACAACTACGAGAACGTCGTCCTTGGCGCACTCTTTGATCGTTTTGATCAATTCTTCCCTTGATTCTAAATATTGCGCTGCCATAATCAGAGATTTTTGTTGCCGAAATCTACGAAGAATGTTGTAAGCGTGAATTCCGTAGGCGGATCGACGGCGTTCCAGAATACCGTCACCGTGACCTCCCTGAGGTCTGGATTGGTGACATCCGTAAGGCCGCCGTCAACGTCGTCTTTTACTTCCTCCACGATCTCCACGTGGAAAGTGTAATCCGGGAAATCGCTGCCGAAGTCTCCGTCCGTTACGATCTCGTCGGCTTTCTTCTGCCAGTAGAGCGTCTCGATGTCCGCCATCACCTTGCGGGCAAGATTGGCCTGGACCGTCACGGCTTCCGCTCTTCTAATCGCCCTGGTGCTTGAGCCGATCAATTTGAAGGCCGCCGAAGCGCCGATGGAAAGGATGACGATGGCCGCCATCACTTCAAGCAATGTGAAGCCAGACCTAATCCTCATCTTCCGCCCTCCTGAAGGAGACCTGGCCTGTGTAGGTCACGTCGATGATGTATTTGAGATCCTCTTTCTGAGTAGCGGAAAGGACGATCAGGACAGGCTCCACGTTGCCCCTGGCGTCGAAATTGATCGTGTAGGGATCCTCGTCATACTCTTCGTCGTACTGGTCGCGGATGAATTCGAGCCTGACACTGGGCGGCAGTTTGCGGGTGGTCTGATACATCGGGGTGCTGGTCCTGAGGTTGGTGACCGCGGCGTATTCGTTTTCGTAATAGTCGGGATGCTCCGTTTCCGTCTCGATGTCTAAGGCGGAATCGAAGCGAAGGTCATCGGAGCTCTTGCCGACCAGATCGTCGATGCTCAGGGGAAAATCGTTGTATTTGGACTCCCCTTTCGAGGAGCGGTAAGACTGGTTCTCGAAATCAAAGGTAAGGTTGTAGGGCGCTTTCTGAAGCGCCGCGTGCCCCTGGAGGTTCTTTATGGTGATGGTCAGCATCTGGGCTTCCTGCCTGACCTGGGCGGTCACGAAAAGTTTCGCGATGTTCGGCGAGGCCATGGAGGCCAGGATGCCGATGACCACGATAACGATTATGAGCTCTATGAGCGTGAAACCCGCCAGCCTATTCTTCATAACACTTCAGTATGGTGGGATAATCGGAGCCTGGCACAACGAGCCATTCGACCATTCTGGAATAGTTGTTGCAGCGGCCGTAGGAGCGGATGCGCATCGCGCCCGTGGAGCCGGAAAGTTTTTCGCTTCTTCTCTGTTCGACGAGATTCTCCCAGGAATCGGGCTCCACTATGCGCAGAACGTCCGGGGAAGCCGTGTTGTAGTTGACCTGCGCCACTCTGGAATTGACCGTCACGAATTTTTTTATGCCGGGATGACATTCCGGAGGATTGTCCGGATTGACATCGTCCATATAGTCCTCCCAGATCTCCCTCATCCACTGGTTGGTCTCAAAGCCAGGCGTACCGTACCAGAGCGTCTCATCCACGGAACCGGGGCTTAAATAATTGACCATGTCCATGACCGTCAGGAACTCGTTTACGTCCTGCATGGGCGCATTGGGAATGTTCCTGGGCGGATCCATCTTCTCATAGTCCGTGCGCTCGGCGCCGGAAAGCTCCGGGAAATCGTCCGAATCCACATAGTCGATGAGGCAGTCTGTCAGCCTGTCTATCGTTTCGTCATCGACTAACGCGATCCTGAAAAGCCTCTTTAAAGAATCATAGCTTTTCTGTTCGGCCCAGGCGGAGATGTTGATGAGGCTGGCCTCGTCCATGGGGCCAAGGCCTTTTTGGCCGAACTCATCCTGATATTTCACGGTGAAATTGCCGTCGCCCAAAGGATAGCAGAGGAAGATCTCCTCGAAGCGCTTCAGCGTTTCCGCGTCTTCCGGAAGGTCGGCCCTGGGCGCCAGCTTCCCCGACATGGATTCCCTGCGCATTTCCGCGATGCAGCGGTAGATCCCGGCCTTGGCAAGGTAATAGGCCTTGACGTCGTCAACGTAGTTCCTAGCCAGGCGCATCTCCGTCTGGATCGAATATACGTAGGCCGTGGTCAGGGTGATGAGGAAGAAGAGAATGAAGCAGACCATCACCAGGATAACGCCTTTCGGTCTTTGGGCGCTCTTTGTCATCACTGCATCATCATGTTCATGTCAAGCATCGGCAGAAGCATCGCCAGAATAATGAGCGTCACCACGCCGGCCAGACATACGATAATAAGAGGTTCCAGGGTTGACGTCGCGGCCTTAAGCGCGCGCTTCGTCTGCTTTTCATAGCTCTCAGCAATACGCCCCAGCATCTGCCCCAAACGTCCGGATTCCTCGCCGACCGAGATCATGTGGATGACGACCGGCGGGAAAACGCCGCAGGCTCTCAAAGGCTTGGCGATCCTTTCGCCCTCCTTGACGTTCTTGGCTACGCTGTCCAAAGCTTCCTCGATGATGACGTTGCCTGCGGTGTCTTTCGAAATGTTAAGGGCGGAGAGAATGGGAATGCCGCCGTCCACCAGCGTTCCGAACGTTCTGGAGAAACGTGCGATGGAAATAGCTTTAGTTAGCGGGCCGAGGAAAGGCAGCTTGAACTTCAGCTTGTCCATCATGATCTTGGCCTGCCTCGTCTCCAGCCATTTTTTAAACATGGCGACGGCGACAAAAATGAGAGCCAAGACCAGCCACCAGTAAACGACCAGGAAGTCGGAGATATCGATCAGCGCCTGAGTAATGGTCGGAAGCTCGGCGTTGAAATCAGCGTAGATAGCCTTGAACCTAGGGATCGCGAAGATCATCAAAGCCGCCACCGCCAGACCCATGATGCAGCTTAAGACAATGGGATAGACCATGGCGGCTTTGACGTTCGATACCGTTTCATGCTCGTCTTCCGTGAAATCGGCCAGTCTGAGGAGCGACTGCTCCAGGACGCCGCCGGTCTCGCCCGCCCTAACCATGCTGACCGCCAGGTTTGAAAAACACTGGGGATGGTCGGCCAAAGCGTCGGCCAGGGTCGAGCCGGCCTGCACTTTGTCTTTGATGGCCTGAAGGATCTCTTTGAAGGCCGGATCGTCCTCCTGCTCAAGAAGGGCGCCCAATGATCTGACCAAAGGAAGCTTAGCCTGGGTCAGCGTTGACATCTGACGTAAGAAGTCCACGACTTTCTCATGCTTCACTTTCCTGCGCCTCTTGGGCAGTTCGACTCTCACCGCCGCCTCGGCGACAGCGTCGCCCTCATAGAGCTTCGTGATGAAGATATGGCGGCCCTGAAGCTGCGTTTTGGCTTCGGAAATAGAATTGCAGATCAAAGTCCCGGAGGTCGGCTGACCCTGGGCGTTCAAGCCTTCATAGGAAAAAGACGGCATAAAACTTCGTTGCTAATTGATTATTTTTTCTGTTCCAGCGCCAGCGTTTTGGTCGTGGCGTCGCAGACAGCTGAGGGGCCCCAGTACTGGATGGCGCCGGGATCCTGATAGGATTCCGTCACAGCCCATTCGTTCCTGTTGGCGGCCAGCGTCTTGAAGGGCTTGCCCTTCAGATCGACCAAGGCTTTCTTGATGACGGGTTTGTCCTTGCCGTGACGATGTTCCATGTTCATCATCATGGTGAGGGGCACGCCGCCCGGCACCCACTTCTCGGCGGGAGCGGCCAGGTTCTTCAGCGTGGACATATATCCGTTGGCGCCGGCCGCGATCAGAGCGGCGGCGTTGAAGCCCAAGCCGTAGCAGTAGTCGGCGTCGAAGTTGGAAGGAGAAGCGCAGCGGCCTTCATAGCCGAAGAAGTGCGAGAGCGCGCTGAACTTGCCGGTGTATTTGCCAGCCTTCTTGAGATCTCTCAAAGAGTCGCCGACCAAATCTATAAGGAGCTTGTCAGTCTCGATGCGGGAGACCTGGACATTGCCGTGCGGGTCTCTGTCCATCAAAAGCTGGCTCTGGATGAGGATGGGAAGCGAGGAGAAGACCTGGGAGGAAGCGGGAGAAAGATTCTTGTTCACGAACTGAAGCTTGTCGTCCATTGAGAAAGTGGCGAAATCGTCTTTGCCGGCCAAAAGATCGTTCAGCTCGGCGATCAGTTTCTTGACTTCCGGGATGAATTCGATCAAGCCTTCCGGAATGACGATGACGCCGAAGTTCTTCTTCATCTCGGCTCTTCTGACGATCGTGTCGGTGATGCTCTTCACGACCTGGTTGAGGGTCATCTTCTTCTCGGCGATCTCTTCAGAGATGAAGGTGAGGTTCGGCTGCGTCTGCAGGGCGACTTCAAGAGTGATGTGGCTGGCGCTGCGGCCCATCAGTTTGATGAAGTGCCAGTATTTCTTGGCGGAGTTGGCGTCGCGGCAGATGTTGCCGACCAGTTCGGAATAGACCTTGCTCGCGGTGTCGAAACCGAAGGAGGTGCCGATCTCGCTGTTCTTGAGGTCGCCGTCGATGGTCTTGGGGACGCCTATTACGGTGATGGGAGAATTATGCGCGGCGATGTATTCCGCCAGCATGCAGGCGTTGGTGTTGGAGTCGTCGCCGCCGACTATTACGAGGGCGTCGAGCTTGTGGGCCTGCATCGTTGAGAGAGCGCTCTCAAACTGCTCTTCCGTTTCCAGTTTCGTTCTGCCGGAGCCGATGATGTCGAAGCCGCCGGTATTGCGGTAATCCTTGACAAAGGCCGGGGTAAGATTCACGAACTTGTTCTCGATCAGGCCGGAAGGTCCGCCGAGGAAGCCTATAAGATTGCTTTTCGGAGAGGAGGCTTTGATGCCGTCAAGGATGCCGGAGACGACATTGTGGCCGCCTGGCGCCTGGCCGCCTGAAAGCACAACGCCGACGTTGAAGGCTTTCTTGGAAGCCTTTTTGGCTTTGGCGAAAGTAAGCGTCGGTTTGCCGTAGATGTGCGGGAAAAGCTTCTTGATCTCCGCGGCGTTGGCCACGGACTTGGTCGTCTTCACGACCGGTTTGGCTTCGATTTGCAGTCCGGCTTTCTTGAGGAGGGCCGGCAGTTTCGGCTGATACTTAGCGCGATTCTGAGTGAAACTGGATTTTGTCATACCGTATGTCCTGAATTAATTGGTTAATATGTTTTTTGTTTTGATTTCAATTTATTTCGCTTCGCTCTCCGTCACGATGTCGCCCAATCCCAATTGCGTAAGGTTCGGCACGATCTTGTACATGGCGACTAGGGCGCGCAGCGCCTTGACGCCTTCCTCGAGGTCTTTCCTGTTTGTCAGGAAGTCCCTGATCTTGTCGGCTTCGGAGCGGATGACGTTGTGGTTTATGGAGGAGACGGTCGTGTTCTCAAGAAGCGAATTCATTTCAGAGAGCGCGTACTGCTGGCGCCAGTCGACCACGTTCATGTATTTCTCGAAACTTTCCTGGGCGTTTTTCAAAAGCGTCAGTTTTTCCGTCAGCTGCTGCAAGCCGTCTATTATGCTGGGCGTGGGCGTTTTCTGCCTTATGGCGGTCATGGAAGCCACAAGGTCGGAATACTGCTTGACGACTTTTTTCAGCTCGGAATGGATCTTCTGATTGTTCTCTCTTTCGGAAGAACTGTAAGCGTACATCTTTTTCAGAAGAGCCTTGAGGTTCTTTATCGAATTGTTGAGGTTGTAGGTGGAGTCGATCTTGACGTCCTTCCTGTCTTTGGAGATGATGGTGTGCTTGCTGGCCTGGATGGCCAGGGCGTCCAGGGCGTCGACCGCCGCTCTCAAAACAGAATCGTAAGTCTCGGCGTTCTTGGGAGCGATCTCGGCAAGCTTGACTTTCTGCGGGCCGTCAGTCCTCGGCTTGGTGTCAAACTCCAAATCGTAGCTGGCCATCACTTCCCTGATGACGTTGTTTTCCAAAGCCATCTTCCTTAGCGTCTCATCACCGCTCAGGGCAAGATTGTACAGGGCGAAAGTCCAGTATTTCTTGGCGTCGTTGGCAAGCGTACTGGGCCCGTTCTGGCAGTTGGCGAAGAAGCGCAAGGTGTTCTCCCATTCCTCGGCGGTGTAGAGGATCATGCCGTACATGAAGTTGAATTCGGGATTCGAGCCGTAAGCTTCCATGCAGCGCTCAAAGAAGGTCCGGGCTTCCGTATAATTCTTGGCGGCGTAGAGTTCCTTGGCCTTGAAGAAGTAGCATTCCATCAGGCGCTTTCTGTCGATGATGGGCTGCATCGGGCGCATGGCAAGATATTTCTGGTAATAAGAAAGAGCCAGAGAAAGATCCTGGTTCTCATAGGCGGCGTCGCCAAGCGCGGCGTAGCATTCCTCGAGCTTGTCGGCCATGGCGATCTTGACGGAAGGGTCTTCCTGGATAGCCATCTCGATCTTGGTCAAAGCCGCGTGATAGCTCTTGTTCTGGAAGAGCTCGTTGGCCTGCGTCGTAAAGAGCCTGGCGCTGCATTCTCTCCTGAGTTTCTGGACGACTTCCTTGACCTTCTCGTATTCCTTCGTCTGGGAGTAGCCGCGCTCCAAGAGATCGATCATCTGCACGACCGCCAGCTCGTTGCCGAGCGCCTGGGTCCCCAAGATCTCTTTGACCTGCTGCTGGGCCCTGATCTCGTTGATCTGTGCGCCGGTCTTGTTCAGAGATTCGTCTATGCCGACCGAGGCGGAAGTGCCTCCGTATTCGTTCCTGATCTTCAGATAGATGTTGTAGGCTTCCTCATAGCGCTGCGCGATCTCGGCGTCCTGGGCTTGTTTCTTGAGCGCCTTGGCGTCCTCTTCCCTAAGCGCGTTGGCCTGTTCGCGGCAGGCGTTGACTCTCGGCTGATAAATGTCCATCGCCTCGGGATACTTGCTGGTCAGCTGGTTGAGATGCGTATTCATCTCGTTCCATTGGTGCGCGTTCTTGAAGTTCTCCGCCAGATCCATCTCTTTCTGGGACTCTTCGCGCGTCAGATCGATGACCTTCTGCTTGGCTGGCTGGAAGAGCGTCGAGCTCGGATAGTTCGCCATTAATTGCCTCAGCCTTTCTATGGCGGCGTCGAATTGATTGAGTTCGCAGAACTTGTTGGCGTCGTCCATCAGTTTCTTGGAGCGCATCTCGATAAGGAAAGGATCGCTCGCTTTTTCAAGGACCGTCAGGCGTTCCTTGACTTTGGAGTTTGGGAAGACCGTCTGGATGTTCTCGATGATCTTCTGGCATTTGGCGTAGTCCTCTTTCCTGAAGGCGTCTTCCGCTGCCCGCGCGATATCGTCCGAGACTTCGTTTTCCATGATCTCGAAAACGCTGTGCTCCGCCCTGTTTGCCTCCAGGGGAATGGTGTCCTTGGTCATCGGCATGCCCTTCAGATCCACTTCGTACAGGAAGCCCTTCTGGTCGATCCAGAAAGTCTTGTTGCCGGTGATGCCGTAAGTTTCCGGCGTAGCGCAGAGCTCGAAGCCGTCCTCGTCCGCGCGCTGGACTGTCAGCAGGTATCCCCTGCGCAAAGGCTGTTCGGCCAGTTCCCTCAGCGTTGCCTCCCTATAGGGAATGGTCTGCAGCTGCTCGAAAGTGGCGTATTCGCCGTCCAGGTCGTTGTTGACGTCTATAACGATAGCGTTCCTGACGTAGATCTGGGCCGTGACGATATTGTTCAAGAGCCTGCTTATATAAGCTTCGTTCCTGGCGATGCGGTTCTTGTTCATGTCCTGCCAGAGGAAGGAACCGAAAACTCCGCCCAGGGCGATCCACCAGATAAGCGAGACGATAAGGCCTCCCCAGGCGTAGCGCTTGGAGGCGGCGTTGAGTCCGCGCTTGGCGAGCGCCACAATGCCAAGGATGAAACCGACGAGCTGTCCGCAAAGCAGTATCAGAGGACCGCAGCAGCCGAAGATCAAGGCAAGCCTCGCCGTAGTATCGATCTGTTCTTCAGGCGAACCGTCGCCGTAAGGCATCGCGTTGACCGCGGCCGTTCCCTGCGAAGGGATGACATCCTGATGCGTGATCACCTGCTCCGGCACCAGCTCGCCTTCCACTTTCGGGGCGGGCTGATTCTCGGCCTGCTGAAAGACGACCTCGCTCTTCTCACCGTTTTCCAGAATGAGGTCGGTGTTGATGACAAGGAGCGTGCAGTCCCCCGCTTTCAAGCGGCTGCCGATCCTGAGCTGTCCTGTTGTGACCTGCTTTCCATCCAACACGAAACCGTTGCCGCTGATGTCGTCGGCAAACCAGGCCCCCTCCAAATAGAAGAGGCCGATGTGGTAAGGATAAGCCGTCGGCAGGCAGACGATGTTCTCGCTTGCCGAGCCGATCGTGGCCGCCGTTCCCTTTATCTGCAGGATCCGGCTCTCCTTAGTGTTCGGTTGGAAAATTAACTGCATAAAGTTTTAAAGAAATAGCGAGTAGCCCCATTGGCGCATCAGTTCCTCCAGCGTTCTCACCGGAAAACCCAATACGTTGTAATAGCAGCCGTCTATGTTTGAAATGATAAGTGACCCTCCGTCCTGGATGGCGTAGGCGCCGGCCTTGTCAAGAGGATCCTCGAGATCAAAGTAATGTTTTATCTCATCCAGCGTCAGCCGGCACATCGTCACTTCCGTCGCGCAGAAATTGGAGATCGTCTCCTCCCTTCCGTTCTCGATTCTTACGAGGCACAATCCGGAATAGACCATGTGCGTTCTGCCCTGAAGTTTCGTCAGCATAGCGTACGCTTCGTAAATGTCCTTGGGCTTTCCCAAGATCTCTTTCCCTAGGACAACGATCGTGTCGCAGCCGACCACGACGGTCGTTCCGCCCTCGTCCTTTATTTCCTTCGCGACTGACAAAGCTTTCTCTTTGGCCAGGCGCGCCACGAGCGCAATAGGTTCCTCGGCGCCAAATATGCTCTCCTCCACCTTCGGCACGCGCGTTTCAAACGGCACCTTCAGAAGGTTGAGCATCATTTTGCGCCTGGGAGACCCGGAGGCGAGGATGAAACGATCGGGAAACTTAGGCATTTATTTGGCCCTCAATTGGTCAACGTGATCCCAGGCAAGCTTGGCGGCGCCGTAGATGCCGGCCAGGTCGCCCAGTTCGGAGATCTTGATCTGGTACTTCACGGGCAAGTCCGGCGAAACGTAATAGCGTGCCAATTGTCCGTAAAGCAGAGGCATGAAGAAATCGGCGGACTTGAACATGCCGCCGCCCAAGGTTATCACATCCGGGTCGTAGCATTTGCTCAAATTGTAGATCAAAAGCGCAAGATATTTCATGGAGTCGTCGATCAGCCTTTTGCAGAGGAAGTCGTCGTTGTAATGATCGACCATGTCCTTGACCGTGAACTCCGGAACGTCGTTGTTTTTGTAGCGTTCCTGGATCTGGGCGATAGAAAGTTTCGGATATCCTCCCAGGACGCTCGGCAAGCCGACCTGCATGGAATGATGCGCTCTGCTGATCATTTTGCCGGGAGAGATGAAGCTTTCCGCGCAGCCGAAGTTGCCGCAGCTGCAGGGCACGTTCGTGCCGTCGGTACAGACGATGGTGTGCCCTACTTCAACGGCGTTGAAGAAGGGGCCGTGCATGACCTTGCCTTCCACGACCAGGCCGGAACCAAGTCCGGTTCCCAGCGCCAGGGCCAAAAGACATTTCGCGCCCTGTCCCCCGCCTTTCCAGTATTCGCCCAGCGCGATAACGTTCGCGTCGTTGTCGATCTGCGAAGGAACGCCGGAACACTCGGTCAGGAAGGCGCCAAGCTTCGTGCCCGTCCAGTTCGGGATGTGCGCCTGCATGTAATCGATGACGCCGGTCGAGTTGTTGACGGTGCCGGGAGAACCGGCGGCGATGCCGACGATCTTGCGCCCGGTCGTGACCTGCGCGGTTATGATCGTTTTCAGAGACGCAAGCAGCGCGTCCCTTCCTTCGGAGGCGTGCGAGGGAGTGTAACTGAAGTCGCTGATGTTGCCTTCCCTGTCCACCAGGTCGGCCTTCAGATTCGTTCCGCCGATATCGATCGCTATGACATATTCTTTTTCCATGTACTAAGCCTCCTTCAACATTGCGAATAGATCCTGAAGCTTCGCCAGTTTTTCCTGCGCTTCAGCAAGTTTGTTCTTTTCTTTCTCTATGACTTCAGCGGGCGCGTGGGCTGTGAAACTCTCGTTGCCGAGCTTCTTCTCCAAAGAAGCGATATAGCCGCTGACCTCGCTAAGCTGCTTCTCAACTTTCTTCCTTTCCGAGGGGATATCGACCGAGCCGTCCAGCTTAAGATAGATGGCGACTTCCGGAGCGACCTGGCAGGGCATGGCGCCCTCGGGCTTGAAAGTGCAGCTTATGGTAAGTTCACCGGCCGTCAGGAAGCGCGTCAAAGTCTCGCGTTCGCCTTCCAGGAAAGTTTCCAATTCGGCGTTCTCGGGACGCAGGACAAAAGACGCTTTCTGTCCGGGGCCGATATTGAAGGCGCTGCGCATGCTGCGGCCCAAACTGATGAGCTCGTATTTGCGCATGACGTAAGCCAGGCGCTTTTCGTCGCACCAATTGCCGGCAGCTTCCGGCCACTCGGCTGTAATCAGCATCGGGCGCTTCTTTTCGGTGATGGCGAGCAGATTCGCGTAGATCGCTTCCGTTTCGAAAGGCATCATGGGGTGCAGCAGTCTCAGAGCCGTCTCGATGACCGTGGCGAGAACCGCCTGGCTTCCGGCTTTCTCAGCGCCTTCCTGCCTCAAGACAGGCTTGATGGCTTCGAGATACCAGTCGCAGAACTCATTCCACATGAAGTCGTACATCTTGTTGGCGTACTCATGGTAGTGGTAGCCTTCTATGGCCGCCGTCACTTCTTTTACGGTCTCTTCCAGGCGCGTCAGGATCCATTCCTCGTCGGCGTTGAGAGGCGCGACGCTGCCTTTTTCCAAAGCGGCTTTCAGTTCTTTCAAAGTATAGAGAGGAGTGGAGGCGTCAAGGTTCAGCATAGCGAAACGCGAGGCGTTCCAGATCTTGTTGCCGAAGTTGCGGCCGATCTCGAATTTCGCGCTCGTCAGAAGCGCCAAACCTTCCTTCTTCTGCGTCTCTTCGTTGGCCCAGCGCGTCGCCATGGTCTTTTTGCAATTCGGGCAGGCGAGCGTCTCGGCCTTCATGTTCTTTTCCGTCTGCGGGAAGAGCGTCTCGCAGTGCGGGCACTTGTACTGGACTGGCACGCGCATGTCCTGCGTGTCGCTTGACATCTGCGTCATGGAGAACCTGAGGGCGTCCGCGCCGTACTGGGCGATGATGTCCTCGGGATCGACGCCGTTGCCTTTCGACTTCGACATGCGTTTTCCCATGCCGTCCAGGATCGTCACATGGATCATGACGTCCCTGAAGGGCACGTTGTTCGTGTTGAAGTGCGCCGTCATGACCATTCTGGCCACCCAGAGGCTGATGATGTCGCGGTTCGTGATGAGGACGCTGTTGGGGTAGAAAGTCTCGAATCTTTCGTTTTTATCCGGCCAGCCGAGCGTGGAGTGCGGCCAGAGGGCGGAGCTGAACCAGGTGTCCAGGACGTCCTCTTCCTGCTTGATCTCGGCCTTGGGAAGCTTCGTTTCTGGTTTGAAGTCCTCTATGGAAGAGCAGAGCAGCCACTGGTCGTGCTCTTTGTCATAGCGGTAGCTCACTTCTTCGTTTCCGTCAAAAGCCGCTTTCAAATCTTCTTCAGTAGCGCCTTTCACATACCAGATGGGGATCCTATGCCCCCACCAAAGCTGGCGACTGATAGGCCAGTCGCGTTTTTCACTCAGCCAGTCAAGGTAAGACTTGGCGAAGCGGGCGGGATGGAACTGGATCCTGCCGCTTCTCACCGCTTCCATGGCGGCTTCCGCCATGTCGGCCATAACGACGAACCACTGGTCGGAGAGATAGGGCTCGATCGGCGTCTTGGAGCGGTCGGAGTGGCCGACCTGAGTCGTGTAGGGCTCGGTCTTCAGAAGGTCGCCGCTCTCCTCCAGGGCTTTCACGATCAGAGGACGCGCTTTCAGGCGATCCATGCCGGCGAACTGGCCGGCGACTTCGTTAAGCGTGCCGTCAGGATTGAGAATGTTTATTTCCGGAAGTTTGTTCCTCTTGCCGCAGAGATAGTCGTTCGGGTCGTGGGCGGGCGTCACCTTTACGCAGCCAGTGCCGAATTCCCTGTCCACTAAGAGCGCGTCGCCAATGATGGGAATGGGGCGCTTGACCAATGGCAGGATGACGTTTTTGCCGATAAGATGTTTGTAGCGCTCGTCCTCGGGGTGCACGGCCACGGCGGTGTCGCCGAAGAAAGTTTCCGGACGGGTGGTCGCCACTTCCAGATACTCGTCGCTCCCCTCCACCTGGTACTTTAAGTGCCAGAGATTGCTCTTCACAGTCTCATAGACGACCTCGTCGTCGGAAACGGAGGTCTGGAGCTTGACGTCCCAGTTGACCAGTCTTTTGCCCCTGTAGATGAGGCCGGCTTTGAACATGCCAAGGAAAGTCGTCCTGACCGCCTTGGCGCACACCGGGTCAAGCGTGAAGCGCAGATGTTCCCAGTCGCAGGAGCAGCCCATGGCTCTAAGCTGCCTCAAAATGCGGCCTCCGTACTGCTCCTTCCACTGCCAGATCCTTTTGACCAGCTCTTCCCTGCCCAGGTCGTGGCGCGTCTTGCCTTCCTTCTCGAAGATGTTCTTCTCGACGACGGCCTGGGTGGCGATGCCGGCATGGTCGGTGCCGGGCTGCCAGAGCGTCTTGCAGCCGAGCATCCTGTGATAGCGGATCTGGATGTCCTGAAGAGTGTTGTTTATGGCATGCCCCAAGTGCAGCGCGCCGGTGACATTCGGCGGCGGCATCATGATGCAATAGGGTTCTTTTCCTGGTTTTCCTTCCCTGGGAGAGAAGCTGCCGCTCTCTTCCCAGGCGGCGTAGATCGTCTTCTCGTGATCTTTCGGATTGTACTGTGAAGCAATTTCCATAAAACGCATTGTCCTTGTTTTAGTAGATGATATTAATTCTTTATTATACCAAATTAAGGTTTATGCTAAAATATAGACACTATGAAAACCATCATATCCATTTTTCTGACTCTCGCGCTCCTTGGCTGCGTCAAGGATGACTCCCCTACTTTAACCGTCGCCGCTCCCCCGGACTCCCCGCCGTTCTCCTTCAAAATGGCGGATGAACTCTGCGGAGTGGAGATCGATCTGATCCGGGAGGTCGCCAAAGATACCGGCAAGGAGCTTGTGATCCTGGAGATGCCCTTCGGTGAGCTTTTGGAAAGCGTTCGAAGCGGCAAGGCCGACCTGGCCCTCGGCACCATCTCCATAACGAAGGAAAGGAAAAAGTTCCTCGCTTTTTCCGATTCTTATTACAAGACGGGAAACGTCATAACCTCGCCGCTCGCCAGGCCTATCACCAGCGCTAACGAACTGAAAGGCAAAAGAGTCGGCGTAACGGGAGGCGGCAGGGCGGTCGACATCATCAAGCAATTCGGCGGCACCCCGGTGGAATACACCAATTCCTGGGCCATCGCCGAAGACGTGGCCGCGGGAGAATTGGACTGCGCCCTCAACGACGGCCCCTCCGCCAGATCTTACGCCATGGGCAAAGACGAACTCGCCATAACCTCGCCTTTCATCAGCGAGGACAATTACGGCGTGGCCTGCGGCAAGGAGAACAAAGCCCTTTTGAAAGCGGTCAACAAGACCATCAAAAAGATGAAGAAATCCGGAGAATTGCAAAAGCGCATCGACAGCTGGACAAGGCTCACGGACGAAAAGATAAAGCATTAAAAACAAATCAGGGCCCGTACAATGAAAAGACACATTTCCATCCTGATACTGGCGCTTCTCGCGCTGACAACGGCTTCATCGCTGCTCGCCGAAGGAACGAACGAGAATTTCAAGCTCCGCGTCGGCACCTATAACATCCAGGGCGCCTCCTGGGTCAGGCAGAACTACACCACCTTGGTAAAAGACTGCAAGGACGCCGGCCTTGACCTTGTGGGTTTCCAGGAAGTCGACAGGTTCACCAACAGAAGCCACTTCATGGACATGATGAAGGAAATGTCCATCTGCAGCAACGGCCGCTATCCGTATTACAAATTCAGCAAAGCCATAAACTACGACGACGGCGAATACGGCACGGGAATACTGTCAAGCTTCCCCATCGAATCTTTCGAAGTCATCCCTCTTCCGGGGCCGGGCGAAAGCAGGAGTTTGGGCCACGCCGTCCTCAACATCAACGGCACGCTCGTTGACTACTACAACACGCACCTGGAATGGGCGAACGCCTCCGGCAGGATGGCCCAGCTCAAATACATCAAGGAGACCTTTGAAAACTCCGAAACGTGGATCTTCACGGCCGACCTGAACACCCCGAAGCCCGAAGAATACGCGCCCAGCTTTCCCTTTGCCAACTACGCCAACGGGCTTCTGACCAACTACATCACCAACGTGGACGGGCCCATCGACAACGTCATCTCCACCAGGAACCGCTTCATCCAGACCGGGACCGGCATGGTCAATACCGACGGCACCCATTCCGACCACAACATGCTCTGGGCCGACCTCGAGATGCTGCCCGAACCCGCTCTCAGGGAAGACGAGGACGGCATAAAGTTCTACGTTGACGGCGAGCCCCAGAAAGGACTGCAGACCATCGGCTACGAAAAGATGTATTTCGACCCCGAGACCGGCGTCATGGAAAGCGAAGATTTCGATGATTACAGGTTTGAGGAATTCACCGCCTGCGGCAAAACGCTTTACCGCCTGACGGAAGACAAGGTCGTGGCCTACCCCTACATCACGGATCCCAACGGTATCGACGTCACCGAACAGTTGACGAACGGCGACCTGACTGATTACCTTGACGGTCACGCGCACTGGTACGGCTGGCCCGAAGGCCCGCTTTGGACCATTCAGGACGGCGTTCTCGTAATAGGCGGCGTTTACACTCTGAAACCTCAGGGCTTCTCCCGCTTCAAAGACGAGATCAAAACCATTATAGTTGCTCCCCAGAACCCCGAGATCAAATACGGCGGCGACTTCGGCGTCAGGACCGGCGTCATCTTGGAAAAGATCAATTCCGGCGTTTTCAAAGGCCTCGACAACGTCACGGCCTACATCCCGGAAAATGTCGAACTCTCCCCTACCGCCTTTGACGAAGGCGCCAATGTTACGCTTTTCAGAACCGTGGGTAAAGATCTCACCGTGGCGCCAGCCACCGACACCGGCATCGTTGAAGCCGACGGCAAAACGCTTCTGAAGCTGACCATCAAAGAGGAAGGCAAAGATCTGGTTCTGAAGGAAGGACAGAAGATCGTCACGATCTATGACGACGGCGAAAAGAACAACGAGGGAGAATTCTTCTGCTCGGCTCTTAAATACAGCGCACTGCAGCCGACCTACGACAACGGCGTATTTACTTTCGACATTTGTGCGCCCGTAGGCCCCGACCAGTTCATCCCCCAGTATTCGGCGACCTACATCGTGAACATTTTTGTCCTCAACGCAGACGGCAGCGTGGCCGCCCAGGGTTCCACGGAACAGTTCGCCGTAAAGTGCAACGTCGAACCTATAGCTGAAGAACGCACCTCCGACTTCGTTTACCTCTCCGTTGACAACTATCTCGATATAGACCTCGGCGACTCCAAATCCGTCACCGGCTTCGGCGCCGCCTACGTCCAGGACAGCAGATACTACCAGTGGCAGCTCTACGGCACGAACGATAAGAAACTGCCCTTGTGCAAGTGGGACTTCCTCGGCGAAAAGAGCGAGAAGACGCCCTCCAACAGCGGCATGTACACAATAGAAGTCAACGGCAACAAATACCGCTACCTGCGCATCTGCACGTCTTACGCTTCCAGCAGATGGACCGCCCTCTATTCGGAGATCAAAATCGACGCCCACTCCGACGAGTATGACGACGACGATTGGAGAAGCGACGAATCCGAGCACTGGCACGTTTACGTTGACAGCGACGTGGAAGTGCCCGGCACCAGAAGCGCGCACATCGCCGGCAACTGGGAGAAAGATTACGAAGGCGGTGTGCAGACCAAGAGCTGCACCGTCTGCAAACGCGTTCTGGAGCAGGAAGCCCTCGCTTACCCGGTGGTCTTCGACGCCGCAGGTGCAGACGTCACTGCCAAAATGACCGACGGCAGCGTCAGCTCCTACCTCGACGGCAACGCCCACTGGTATTTCCAGCCGGAAGCTCCGGTCTGGACCATTGAGCAGGGTGTGCTGGAAATAGGCGGCATCGGACAATTGGAAGCCGGCCAGAACTTCGGCCGCTTCAACGACGAGATAACAACGATCATAGTCGCTCCCCAGGATCCCAGCATCAAGTACGGCGGCGACTTCGGCGTCAGAACGAACGTGGTACTTGAGAGCATCGGCTCCGGCGCTTTCGCAGGCCTCACCAACGTCAAAAAAGCCTACATCCCCGACAACGTCACATTGGCTGCCGACGCCTTCGACGAGGGCGTGGACGTGCAGCTGTTCCGCACCGCAGCCAAGACGCTGACCGTCGCCCCGGCGACCGGCTACGGCCTTGTCAACGAAGGCGGCAAGACGCTTCTTAAGCTGACCATAAAAGACGGCGCCAACGACCTGACGCTCGAAGCTGGACAGAAGATCGCCGTTCTCTACACCGACGGCGAAAAAAGGAACGAAGCCGGCTCCTTCTTCTGCTCGACCATCAAATACAGCGAAACACAGCCGACCTACGACAGCGGCGTCTTCACCTTCGACGTCTGCGCCCCCGACGGCGAGAACCAGTTCGTTCCGCAGTACGAGCTCACCTACATCGCCAACGTCTATGTCCTGAATGAAGACGGCACTATCGCGGCCCAGGGCTCCAGCCAACAGTTCGCGATCAGATGCCAGGAAGAGCCGATCTTCACGGAACGCACCGCGCGCTTCACCGAGAACAGCCCGGAAAACTTCCTCATCATCGACCTCGGCGCCAAGAAAGAGCTGCAGCAATTCAGCCTAGCCTACGGCAACTTCGACAGGTACTACCAGTGGCAGCTCTACGGCTCCAACGACAAAGACCTGCCGGTCTGCAAGTGGGACTTCCTCGGCGAAAAAAGCGACAAGACCAGTTCCACGGAAGGCGCCTACTCCATCAACGTGACTGGCCAGTACCGCTACCTCAGGGTGCACACCTCGTACGCCTCCAGCAGATGGACCGCCCTCTACGCGGAAGTCTCCGTCACAGCCAGCGACATCGGCTCCGACAAGTCTGAGAAAAAATAAGATAAAACAGTTTCCTAACTGAAACAAAAAAACTTCCGGCCGAAAGCCGGAAGTTTTTTTATTTAATGGTCGGAGTGAGAAGATTCGAACTTCCGACTTCTACGTCCCGAACGTAGCGCTCTAGCCAGGCTGAGCTACACTCCGATACCACTATTTGCGACGGAAATTTTACCAAAAGGGGGATCTTATTTCAAGGTTTTTCCAAAGTGTCGAAGGGAACCTGGACTTCAACTGCCCCGAATTTGACCTTCGCTTTGTTCTTCGCCCTGTCAATTTTCACTACCGTCCCCTTGTCCTGGAACTGCGGCAGGAAGACCATGTCCCCCACTTTCAGTTTTTCCAAAAACTGTTTCGGCGTGGATTCGGATCGCTTCCTTACGACAGGCAGAGGCGGAGCCTGAACTTTCTTTTCCTCTTTCTTTACGATCGGAACGACAAGCTTTCGGCTGTCGGGCATGCTGAAGGGCTTTTCCTCAAGGTTATTGAAAGGCACGTCGTAAAGGAAGCCTTCCGCCCTCAGGCGCGCGGTCTTCTGGCGCTGGTTGAGCTTCACGACTTCGCCGAAGGTCCTCAAGTTCGTCACATAGACACTGTCGCCGGGCTTCAATCCTGCCAAGAATTCCAATCTGTGCTGTTCCCTGGGCGTTCCCTTGGAGATGGCAAGCACTCTTTCCCTAAGTTTTCCGATCAGGCCTTTCCAAGGTTCCGGCGCAAGATCCACATTCCTGGAAAAATCTTCGACTTCCTTTACGATGTCGTCCATGATGTAGGAGATCCTGGCTTCCGCCTCCTCCTTTATCGTGATCTTTTCCTTTTCCGTATCCTTGATGCTCTGGGTTAATTTCACCCTAAGCTTCTCGTTGCGCCGCCTGGCCTTTTCCGCCACGGACTTCACGTGCTGGACCTTGTTGATGAGGTCCGAAGTGTCCTCGTTCTCTTCATGGAGGAGCTCCTCCATGCGGTCCAAAACTTCATTTGGGATCTTATAGCGCCTGGCGATGGCCAGCGCGTTGCTGCTGCCGGGCTGTCCTAAGAGCAGCCTGTAGGTCGGAAGCAGCGTCCCCCGGTCGAACTCCATGGAAGCGTTCTCTACTTCCGGAGACTGGTAAGCGTAGGCCTTCAGGGCTCCCAGGTGCGTCGTGATGACCGTCCTCGCTTCCCTTCCTCTCAGATGATCGAGCGTGGCCATGCCGAGTGCGGCGCCTTCCGCCGGATCGGTGCCCGTGCCAAGTTCGTCCAAAAGCACCAGGCTCTCCTTGTCCGCTTCCTCAAGAATGGAAGCCATGTTCGTCAGGTGCGAACTAAAAGTGGAAAGATTCTGCTCAATGCTCTGCTCGTCGCCGATGTCAGCGAAGATCTTTTTGAAGACCGGCATGCTTGTGGGATGTTTCGCAGGAATGTGCATGCCGCTCTGGACCATTAAGGAAAGCAGCCCCAGCGTTTTCAGAACGACCGTCTTGCCGCCCGTGTTGGGGCCCGTCACCACCACGATGTTGAACTCCTCGCCCAATCTTATGTCCAGAGGCGTCAGCCGCTGCATCGCGTCGCGGGGCTTCATATGGCCTTTTTTCGCAATGTAAGAGCCGAGAAGGGGGTGTCTGGCGCCGGCAAGCTGCAACGACCCGTCTTTGGTCAAAGAGGGCTCTATGCACTCGTAAGCGGCCGAAAAACGCGCCTTGGCCAGCGTTGCGTCAATATAAACGACCGCCTTGGCGGTCATCAGCGCCGAAAGCGCCCTCTCCGCCAGCATGGAAGTCAGAGACCACAAGATCCTGGTTATCTCGCGGCGCTCGTCATAGCGCGTCTCCTCAAGTTCGTTGACCAAAGAGAAGACCGCCTGCGGCTCGACGTAAACCGTCTGCCCGGTCTGGCTCTTGTCATGGACTACGCCGGCCACAGCCCTTCTTGAAGGCGCTTTCAAAGCCAGGACCGGACGTCCGTTCCTTTCCAAGATGTTGCGGTTTTCCAGGGCGTCTTTGACCGCCGCGGCGTTCATTATCCTCTGCAGTCGTTCCTTTATCGCGGCGTCAAGCTTCGCTATTTTTCCCCTGAGCTCCTTCAATTCCTTGGAAGCGCTGTCCCTTATCATATCGTCAGGCGAGACAACGTCCCTGATGGCGCGCGAAAGTTCCGTCAGATCGGCGATCTTGTCCGTCCACTGCGACATCAGAGGCAAAAGCTCCGCGTATCCTTTCAATTGCATTTTCAGAGAAAGGCAGGCTTCGAAAGCGGAGGCGATGTCGTTCAATTCGTTCGGCTCAAAGGGCACTCTTCTGCCGCCGATATCGCCGAACCAGACCGCAAGGTCCTTTATCTCCCCCATTATGGGCGCGCAGCCCCTGTCGATGAGGTCGCGGAATTCCGAAGTCTCCTTGAGGAGCGTTTCAACTTTTCCCCTCTCGGTCAGCGGCTTCAATGCGAGAACATATTCTTTGCCGCCGCTTGTGGAGGCGAAATTCGCAAGCACTTCCAAAAGGGCTTCGTATTCCAGCACCTTCAGGGTATGGTCGGCTATTCTGCTCACTTTGCCCATAAGTCATCCAACGCCGCGGCAAAGATCTTTTCCCAATCGAAATCGCGGCCCATTGCTTCGGCCGCCGCACGGTACCTTTCATAATCCGCAAGGATCTCAGAAAGCGCAGATGACAGCGATCCCGTGTCATAGACCGCGATCTTTCCCGCCCCGCGCGCTTCTATTTCTTTGGCAACCAACGGCACGTCGGTAATTATGACCGGCAGTCCGCAGCCAAGATATACTTTCGGCTTTCCCGGATCGGCGTTGTAGGAAAACACGTCCTTTTTTGGATTGTAGAGCGCCAAACCCACGGCGCAGGAGCAGATGATCTTTTCCAGTTCCTCGTGGCTCTCTATGAAACCCGTGAACCTCACGCGCTCATTCAAACCAAGATCATCAGCAAGCTTTTTCAATTCTCCCTCAGCAGGGCCCGTACCGGCCACGGTCAGGGAAACATTGGGAAATCTTTCGACCAAAGACGGCAGCGAGCGCAAGACAAGATCCACGCCGGAATTCTCCTTCAAGTGCCCCATGAATACGAGCGATTCCGGATTCGAGGGATGTTTTCTAATATTGCCGAGCTTGCCGTAATTGGTGCCGTGCGGCACCGTCAAAACGCGCCTGCATTTTAAACCGGGATGATCTTTTTCCCTCGCCTCCTGCATTCTCGGCGAGAGATTCCAGACCGCCGACGCCCTTTCGCAAACATATTTGTCCAGAGCGCGGTAAACTCCCCTTAAAAAGGCGGGCTGGGCCATGGGCGCGTAGTCTATCGTGAAGAGCACGGTTTTATCGATCTTTTCTCTAACTCCGGTAAGTGTGTCGACGGAAAATCCTTTTTCGCGCAAAAGCGCAAGAACAGATCTCGTCAAAGCCAGTTCGCGCCAGTAGCGCCAAACGCTCGGTCCTTTGGGAGCCTTGCACTCATACTGCCAATGCTTTCCTCCCTGAAAAACGGAAAGCCGGCAGAAATCCCTGTTGGAGAAAGAAAAAGGGATCTCCCAAAGCGCCGCGTCGATCCCTTTTTCGCACAGATACTGGTAAAGCTCCTGACCGGGACCGGTGGCGAAATAGTGCAGAGAGATGAAGGTGGCCAAAAACTTAATCCTTCTTTTCCAGCGAGATCAGCTCGATCCCGCATTCTTTGGCGACTTTGAGACTCTTTTCGTCCCGGTAGAATTCGCCGTAAAAGATCCTTTTTATGCCGCTGTTGGCGATAAGCTTGAAGCAGTTCCAGCAAGGGCTGGCGGTTACGTAGATGTCGGCGCCGTCGATGCAGACGCCGTTCCTGGCGGCCTGGATGATGGCGTTGGCCTCGGCGTGCACCGTCGCGACGCAATGCCCGTCCACCATGTCGCAGCCGACGTCCGTGCAGTGCGGCATGTTCCTGATGCTGCCGTTGTAGCCGGTGGAAAGGATGCGGCGGTCCCTGACTATGACGGCGCCGACGCTTTTCCTAGGGCAGGTGGAGCGTGTCGCCACCACCTTGGCGATGTTCATGAAGTATGTATCCCAGTCAACGCGCTTGTCCATAATCACTTCTTAGGATGGAGATAATCGTGTTCTTTAAAGACATATTTGCCGTTCTTCGGGACAAAAAAGGAGTTTGTTCCGATATAACGGCCAAGCACCAAATTGCAATAGACGTCCACCGAATGGTAGGCGCCGTCCGCCACGCCCCTGACCTTTATCTCGCGCTTACTGTCGTTGCGCCAGACCTTGACGGTCCAGGGCTTGTGGACATGGAAGACCGTCTGTTTCTTATTCCACTCCCAGTTGCCCGTGTCGCGATAGACCTGCTCGTTGTTCAGGTAAACCTTGAAATAAGTGTTCGTAGTGATGTCGTCGCGGTCAAGATTCGTCGCGTAGTTCGCGTAGATCGAATACTTGCCTTTGCCAAGACCGCTTTTCACGTATCTGAATTTTAGGATCCTCGTATAAAGGTTCTTGTAGTCGCTTTCCTTTATGATCGGCCAGGTCTGGGTGCCGTAGATCGCGTTCAAAGTCACGATCTCCCTGTCGCCCGGGACGCCTTTCCAAAGCAGGGTGTCAATGAAAACTTTCGTACCTTCGTAAGGCTTTTCGGGATCCGCATTGTTGAGGCAGCGGGCGATTATCTTGTAGTTGCCGACGTCGAAAAGATCTTCCGCCACGATCTCCTGGATGTTGGTGATGCCGTCCCTGTACGACGACCAGCGCGGATTGTCGCTCGTTATGTCCTTCACACCCCAGTCGGGGCTCTTGTTGCCGGAATAGCAGTCCCTGGCTGCGATCGTCGTTTCCGCTTCCTTGATGTTTTCGGGATGCCGCATGATGAGCTGCATCTCGGCGTCGCCGACCCACATCATCCTGACGGAATAGTTGTAGGCCGAAGCGAAAACCATCCCAGGCAGCAGGAACAGAATCAAAAACAGTTTTTTCATTTATATCCTCTCCAGAATTTTATTCATTGAAATTGGCTTTGAAAAGGGCTTCCAGCGCATCTAAGAGTTCAGCGGCGTCTTCGCCTTTCGCCCGGAAAAGGAGCTCCGTCCCCTGCCCGGCCGCCAGCATCATAAGACCCATGATGGATTTCGCATTCACTTCCTCGTCTTCGTCATCTTTGCGGCAAACCGTCAGTTCCGCTTTGTATTGCGTCGCTACCTTCACTATCAAAGCCGCGGGCCTGGCGTGTACTCCCTGATAATTCAGGACTTCTAAGGTTCTTTCCAGGGGTTGCTCTTCTGTAGCCATATATCCTTAACCGGTTATTTTACGATGCGGTTGTTCTTTTCGGCCGCCTGGATCATGCTCTCTATGAGCTGGTCGTTGAAGCGTTTGGCGACGTCAAAATCCAGAGCCTTCAGCTTGTAGGTCTGGGCCGCGGCCTCAATTAAAAGCGCCACGTCGCGGCCGGGCTTCACCGGGATCTGCATGTGCGGCAGCTTCTGCCCCAGGATCTCCGTAGTCGAGACTTCCAGCCCTGAACGGTCGATCTGGTCGCGCTCTTCCCAGTTGAAAAGCGTCACCACAAGATCGATGCTCTTTTCCATCCTGACGCCTTTGATGCCGTACAGACTCATGACGTTCACGATGCCGACGCCCCTAAGCTCCATATGGTGCCCGTTCCTTTCGTTCACAGCGCCCACCAAGCCGTCTTCCGCCGAGATCCTCAGTTTCACGATATCGTCGGCGACGAAGATGTGTCCGCGCGAAACGAGCGACAATGCGCACTCGGATTTGCCTACGCCGGACTTGCCCATGATGAGTACGCCGACGCCGAAAACTTCCACCAGTTCGCCGTGGATGATGGCGCGAGGAGAAAACACTTCGTCCAGCCATTTGGAAACGCGGTTCATGAAAGGCATCGTAACGTCCGGAGTCACCATCACCGGCACGCCGTACTTGTCGGAGAGTTCCAAAAGTATGGGCGGCGGCTCATAGCCCCTAGTCACGATGACGCAGGGAATGTGCATCTGCAGAAGGCGCGTCAGGCGCTCACGCTGCACTTCCTCGGGCTGTTTGGCGAGATAAACCACCTCCACCAAGCCCAGGACCTGGATGCGGTATTCAGCGAAGTCGTCATAATAGCCCGTCAGCGCCATGCCGGGACGGTTCAATTCGCTGGTCGTGATCTTTCTGGCCATGCCGCTCTTGCCGGAGACGACGGTCAGATGGTTCGTGGCGCCGAGCGCGTTGAAAAACTCGCCGACCTCGATGGATTCCAATTTACTTTCACGCATATAGTTATATTTTACCAAAAAAATGTTCGCTAGGAAGTCATATGTTCCCCGCTCACCATTACGCGTGCATTGCCTTGACTTGCATCCTCCATATGTTCGCTCAGGAACATATGCCTTCCTAGCTTACACTTCTTACACAAAAAAAAGCCCGGGTTTTTGGCCCGGGATTTTTGGTTTAGGTGATTAAGAAAAGAAAGATCAGGGTTCGGCGGTGCGGATGGTCTCCTTTTCTTTGGTGGTCATTTTGCCTTTTATGGTTCTGGCCTGTTCGTTAAGCTTATCACACAAGGTATCAAGTGACGTCCTGAGGTCGGCGCCGCTGGCGTTGGCTTTGATGAAGGTCGCGCGCCAGCTGAGTTCTACCTGGGCTTCGAGATTGTAATAGTTGCCCTCATAACTGGCCTGGACCTTAACGTTCTTCGTCACAGAGGCCACGGAGCGGAGAGCCGCCGGGATCTTGGTCTCGATGAATTCGCGGTCGCGGGAGTTGACAGTGATGCCTTTGGTGGTAATAAGAACTTCCATGATCAATAACCTCCATATTTGGTTAGTAGGGCGAGGATCCGACTATGGCGGGCCTCTAAGCTAATTATAGCAAAAAGTCCGAAATTGGTATAATGGGCAAGTATGATGATCATGTTCAAACGCCTTTTCTTTCTCCGCACGGCCCTAAGCTCGCTGGCTTACGCCCTGCGGCGCTACGTCTCTCTGCTCCTGGGCGGGCTGCCCGCCTTCGTCATATTCATGTGCTACATCGTCTGCCGGGAAAAGATCCTTGGCAGCGCGCCTAACGTTAACGGCGACCTGCCTTACATGTTCATTATCGGCCTGGTCGTCCTCAATTTCGTCTCCATTATCTGCGTTTCGCAGATGATGACCGTCTGGTCAAGGATAGC
>Ga0310690_10001660_pt1 | contig 38836 bp, 35 predicted proteins | sample AusTroGonzalo_MG_2_FD_207661 | JGI IMG/M metagenome (GOLD analysis project Ga0310690, IMG submission 207661) | Bovine rumen microbial communities from tropical cattle in Woodstock, Queensland, Australia - Gonzalo_04 (v2) (version 2) | ecosystem: Host-associated > Mammals > Digestive system >... | reverse complement strand
TGTATTTTTATTACTTTTTATATGAGGATTTAGTTGATGTGTTCTAAGGAACATATTTTGGTATCATACATTTATGGATGTATTTTGTATCTCTAAAAATCCAAAAACCTCTCAAATTGAGAGGTCTTTGCATTGGCATAGAAATAATTTTTAATTCCAGCTCTATCTTTTTAATCGTCCAAGCTGTTCATTGACCTTGATTTTCTTAAGGACCTTCTATTCTCCTTTGAATCAGACACATCGTTCATTGATCTTGATTTTTTCAATGATCTTCTGTTTTCTTTTGGAGAAGATTCTATTCCCTCTTCCGTGTTTACCAATTTTGATCTTCTCGAAGTTTTCCTCTCTTTTTTACTAATCGCATCGTCATCTATGTTGGCTTCACGATCTTTTTGCAAATCTATATTCTCATCATCTTGTTTCGCATTTTTAGAAATAATATTCTTCTGCTTTATCCACTTATTGAACATATTATCGAATGCCTCCCAAACACCTCTTACTTGAGATTCTTCGCTTATATTTCCGGTCGGTTTGTATTTATGAGAATGAAAACTTCCCTTAATTTCTGAAATTTTGGTTTTGAAATCCAAACCTTCTGTTGATGACCAAACGATTCCTCCTACATTTATGGACTCTTCTGTATATACAAGAGTCATCAAGGCATTTCTGATCTCTGATAAAGAATTTGTTAAATATGCTAAGTTATCCATACCATACGGAGTGTTAAGAAACGAATTCAACTTTTCTTTTGTAAAAGTATCCAGAGCACCTTCTGCATCTGCGCTCAGTCTTTCTAATTTTGTCTTCTTTTTTTGAACGGCGGTCGTAAATTCATATACAGCTTCCAAAGTTTGTCTGAAGTGTTTGATATCTGCTTTGTTTAAGCTGTATTCTGCGTCTTTCTCAGAATTTTTTAGGATATTTATCCAACCGCCTAATGACGCATTAATTGCTCGTAAAGTTGGTCGGTAATAAGATCCCATATTTTGAGTGAAAATATCATCTTCTATACTTTTGCTTCGGCTTTTCTTTAACACATCACTGCGATGCGTAGCGTTGTGTTTGATGTCTCCGACTTTCTTTGCTCCTCTCTTTGTTGTATCGGTTACAGACTGTTTTACGCTCGACAGAGAATCACGGACACTTTTTCCTTCCGCATTTCCTATAAATAAAGCAACCATCACGGTTCCCAGTAATAACTTTTTCATTTTTCCTCCAAATTTAGTTATCAATGTATTCATTCTATAAAAAAAGAGTTAACAACTAGTTAAATTTTGAAAATTTTTTATTTTTTGAAAAAATCATGATTTGTTACTGAAAATAAATATTGCCTGTAGGTTCTGCGAAATTGTTTGTAAATCAAACAGTTAACGAAAATTTAACTGTAATAAATTACAATGAAAGCAGGATTGGAGGGGAAATAGAATGGATACTTACGGGTTTATGCCGCGTGGCGGAACGGGGTTGTTTACCTGGTTGATAGATGACAGTCGTTTCCAGGCTCGGTTGTGGCCAGCGGATTTTTTACATGTATATGCTTTTGAGATTGCAAAAAATAGCAAGTTACATCATGTGATGAATTTTCTGGCTATAAAAAGCAAAGATGTACAGAAAGTTATGTCTTACTTTAATTTACAAAGTATTGAAAAATCGTGGTGGACTCCAAATCTGATAAAGAATTCTTTGGAAAAGGTATTTATTACGGAGCCGTTGAACAATTGGATTTTCGTTATGGGACCGGGATTGGCGGATCATTATTTGAACGATGATACATATTCGAAAAATCTCTCGAAAATTTTCGGTGAAGTCTGCTACTTTTTCTACGACAGCGATTCTCTAATCTTTAAATGGAGTAGAGCAATAAATGGTGAAATCAAAAGATCTTATTGCGATAAAAGCCGAGATGAAACTGCCAAGAGGAAGCATAAGGCTTACCTTGTTCAAGCTTTTCTCAACAGCAGAAAATGCGAAGATGATTCTGATCTAGTGCGTGCGGCAGGATCTCCAACTGATACGGAGAAAAACTTCAAACAGTTTGGGGAAGATACTCTCGGTGATCCGTTAAATGTGCAAGAAATGATGAAGCTTTGGGTTTTTCAGCAGGAAGATTTTCCATCTAATCCGTCAGGATATTCAGGGAAGATCAATTTTTTATAGTTAAATCTTTATAAATCAGTCATTAACTTTTTTTTAAGAGTTATCCACTGAATCTGTGGATAATGTTGTGGATAAGTCTGTGGATTAGTTTGTTTTTCGGTAATTTGATGGGGATGCTGAATAGTTAGGCATCTTTTATATCATCTATTCAGTATATTTTTATAACATATTGATAAATAAGGATATTTTTTAGAATCAATGATGAATCAATAAATTTTAACATGCTGATTTTCTGCAAATTTTATTGAATTTTTCTTCAATATACTTATACACAGGTCCTGTGGATAACTTTTGCGGCTAGCACCAAATAATTCAATCGTCAATGGTTTTTTTTGGTATAAATGGAATTATGAAAATTCCGCTGACGGTAAACAAAGTCGCAATTAAAATTGATTCTAAGGACGATTCAAAAATCATCAATCCGCAGAAAGTTAACGCAACAATTGCGAGCAACATTTTTTTGAAATTACGAATTTTTATAGAGAATTTTAGATATGCGAGGCAGCAAATCGAATAAACCAATAAGAAAGACTTTACAGAAAATTCTATGATATATTCAATCTGCGAAGATAAATCTTCATTCTTTGTTAGAATCAAAATAGGAATCATTCCTAAACAGCTGATTAATACGCTTACGTAAGGCGCTCCGTTTTTGTTTTTCTTCGCCAAAATTTGTGGAAGCAGTTTATCTTTAGCTAATCCGAGAGAGATTTGTGCAGAAGTTAAAATCCAAGCATTCAGAGTCCCTATACAAACCAAAGAGGTAATGGCGGCGATCATCATCGAGCAATTTTTTCCCAACACAATCCTTATTGAATCTACGAACGGAGCTTGGCTTCTCGCTAAATTTTCACTTGGAATCACTCCCATGATTGCGACATTGTTTATCAAATATATCAAAGCGACGCTGACAGTTCCTAAGATTATCGCTCTCGGAATCGTTTTAGACGGATTCTCTACATCACCTGCCGGAGTCGTGGCGCATTCCACTCCGATAAAGCACCAAAAAGCAATAGATGTTGCGGACAACATCAAACCTTCTAATGGCATTTCAGCATATTCCGGCAATACAGTAGCTTTCGATAAATCGAAATCCTGAAAAATTATCGAAGGAACAACTACGAAAGGAATGAATTTCATCAAGGTTAGCACAAACTCCAGCTTTCCTGACAATACAACGCTCTTACAATTTATATATGTCAGGATCAGCAATAGAATAATTTCCAAAGTTAGACAGAGATAAGGTGATTGATAAGATCCGAAAAAAGGATGCAAACAGGCGACCGCCGTGACAACCACTACCGAACTGCTTATCCAAGATATCAACCAATAAGTCCAGCCTGTGAAAAACGCGGGAATTTTTCCGAACATTTCATTGACATAGACGTGAGGTCCCCCTGTTTTTGGAAAATTGGAGCATAACTCAGCGAAAACGAAAGCGAGAAATATAGCACCCAATCCTGCGAGAATCCAAGCGTAAATACTGTAAATACCGAAAGGTGCCAGAGCTGACGGCACAACAAATATGCCTGAGCCAATCTGACTTCCGAAAACTATCGCTAAAACTGCACCAAACCCTAACTTCTTTGACATGAGACTTCTTTCTTTGCTCGCATTATCAATGATTCAGGAGAGAAAAGCAAGAGACCAGGATGAATTTGCAATCTTTGTGGGGAGATGTTTTTCTAGTTTTTGGTATTTACTCAAAATATCCTAACAAATTGTTAACTACTTCCTGCGAAAATGTGTTCGTGTAAATTTTTGTTATAAGGAGCACATAATGAACTGGTTTGCCAAAAAGGTATTTGACGGGGGGAGGGTAACACCTAAAAAACAAGAAAAATCAATATGTTATCTCTCTAATATCTTCAAAAGTTTAAAATATTTTGCCAATCGATTATCGAATTTTCTGACACTGAGGCGCGAGGAGGAGCTGTCTCGCGGAGCAATCTTAATCGAGTTTGCTGTTTGTATGCCGATTTTGATTATTTTGCTGTTTTATATCGATGACCTAGTAAGAATTAAAAGGTATTATTCGCAAACTGAGTTCGTAGCGCAGCAGTTCGCTAATATCGTTCAAAATATTTCGCAAAAGAGGACGGATAAAAAAATAAAAATAGATGATCTAAGATGCTGCTTTTCTGCTGCATATCTTTCCCTTTATCCTGGCACCACCATGTTTTTCAAAGGACAAGGGCATGAATTTGCTCATATTCCATATATTGAGGTATATTTTGTTAGAGGTCTTGAGCATGGTAAGGCGTCTGTTTTTTGGAGAATGAATATTCATACATCGGAGTTGTCGACTATTTCTCCATTAAAAATTCAATGTGAGCCGAGATTACCTATAAATGATTATATATGCTCAAGCGTGAGATTTTTGCAAAATGTCAATCCAGAACAAATACATCCATCTCTTTCTATAAAATACGGAGAAGAAAAAATCATTGTTGAATCCTTTTTGCGTTGGGACGTTGACTGCAAATACAGCAATGGAACGATTGCTTCAAATCCCAAACAAACGTTTAAGTTATATTTAGCATCACCGAATGGTCGCTACTTTAATAGTAGTACTGGAGGGTTCTTTCACTCTGTTCAAATCTTCACCCCAAAACCGGGATTATTTAATGAAACTCCGCCGTCATAGAGGGCTCACTACCCCTTCACAGAACCTGCGGTCAATCCGGAAATGATTCTTCGCTGGAATATTACAACCAACATTACCAACGGAAGAGTGACTAACACACTGGCGGCCATAATTAATCCGTAAGGAACTTCGTGTTGACTCGCTCCGCTGAACAATGCCAGCGAAACAGGAACTGTTCGTGCCTGGTTGGTGAGTGTGAAGGTAAGAGCGAACAGAAATTCGTTCCATGCCGCGATGAAGGCGAGTAATCCTGTTGTAACAATTGCTGGTCCTAATATCGGAAGAAAAACCTTCGTCAAAATCACTCTTTGGCTTGCTCCGTCCATGATTGCGGCTTCCTCGATTTCTTTTGGAATGCTCTTCATAAAATTGCTCATTGTCCAGAGCGTGAAAGGTACTGTGATAATCATGTAGGACAGAACCAATGCCGCTTTCTCGTTATAAATATCAAGAACACGAATTAATTCGAACATTCCTGATAATACTGCGACTTGAGGCAGGGTTGTAACTCCCAAAGCGATCATTAAAACACGCTTTCTTCCCGGAAATCTGTGCCTTGCCAAAGGATAAGCCGCAAACAAGCATACTGCTAAGGTAAGAAATGCAGTCATGGTTGCGACAGCGGCAGAGTTCCAAAACGAACACAAAAAAGTTTTATCTTTGAACACTGTTTTGTAATTTTCAAAACTTAAATGAGTCGGCCAAAGATCTGTGGAAAAAATATTCGCTCCATCTCTGAATGACGAAACCACCGCCCAGTAGAATGGAAACAAACAACATGCTGCAACTATCAAACAAACTCCCGCAAACGCAACGTTTTTCAATAATCTTTTATATTTCCATTTGTTTTCAGCTTTGATCATGTTAACTCAACTTATTTAATTTTTTTCTGTTAAATGAGATGTAAAATATACTTAAAAACGCAATAAAGAACAACAATGCCGTAGCTGCGGCTGATCCGAATCCAACATCGGCATAATCTACCAAATGTTTTCTCGAAAACACTGACATAGTCGCAGTTGCACTATTTCCACTGCTCAGAATGTAGACCAGATCGAATATTTTGAAGGTTTCAAGTCCTCGGAAAATCATTGCGACAATAATTGTCGGCTTCATCAACGGAAGAATGATTTTCATGAACACTTTGCGGAAAGGAATGCTATCGACTTCTGCCGCTTCGAAACAATCCTGAGGTAAAGATTGCAATCCTGCCAGCAAAAGCAACGCCATGTAAGGAGTTGTTTTCCAAACATCGACCAGAATTATGGACACGATACTAAGAGTGTTAGATGCAATCCATGGTATTGGACTATCAATAATTCCAACACGAATCAATAACTCATTCACGATTCCATAGACATCGTTTAACATCCATGCCCACATGCGAGCTGAAACAATAGTTGGGATAGTCCACGGAACGAGAACTATAGCCCTCATCCACCCACGACCTTTGAAATTTCTATGCAAAATCAAAGCGATTATCATTCCGAGAATCGTTTCTAATGGCACTGCAACAACAGTGATCACGAAAGTATTTTTTACCGCTATCCACCAGTCCTGATCTCGAGCTAGATTGATGAAGTTATCTATTCCAATGAATTGAAAATCATCGAGACTGTCTAACGCCGCATCGGTAAAACTAAAATAAATTGTTTTAAGCAGAGGCCATCCGGCGCAAAGAGCTAATGTAAGTAAGCACGGAGCGAGAAATAGCCAATTGTTCAACCATTTGTTCTCTTTTTTTTCGTATACCTTTTTCTTGTGATCGGGCATTCTAACTAGCTCTCCGCTACCTTGATTCTGCGATTCATATTCTTTTAAACATACAGAGCTTTTCATTTTCCTTGCTCTTTTACTTTTGTGATTCGAAGAAAGACTTTACCATTTTCACTAGTTTTTTGAAGGATCCTTCAGATGATTTTTTCTTGTGAGTTTTGCGATCAATGATAATATTTAACTTTCTGTTGAGTCGACTTAAATATTTTCTGGCAATTTTTACGTCATCTACTTCTTCCAGGCTTTCAGTCATCGCAGTGTTAATTACATTAAAGATCTCCTGGCTGGCTCTTGGATAATTCTTTCCAAAAGTTAACGATGGTCTTGCTACTGCGTTTTCCAGAGAGTTACTCAACACGGAGAAGAACTGATTTTGTTCCAAAACTTCAGCATCTTTGTATAAACTCTTATAGGCTGGAGCATATGCAAATTTAGCCCTAATTTTGTGCTGAGCTTTACTTGATAAAAATTTGATCAGATCGGCAGCAATCGGAGCATGTTTTGAATATTTAGATACAGAGAAAAACCATCCGCCGATAACTCCAGAAGATTTTCCTTTTTCTAAATTACCTACAGGAATAGGCATAACATCAATCTTTCCTGAAACAGCCGTGCTTGAATCATTCATCAACGACCAAGCATAGGGCCAACTGTTCATGAATACGGCATTCCCTGCCTGAAATAACCCTCGAGCCTCTTCTTCGGAATAGTTCAATACGCTTCTGGTACTGGCATTCTTTAAGCAGTTGATCAGAAAAACCAATGCATCAGTACATTCTTTTGAACTGATAACAGCACGCCCATCTTTGATTACCGCTCCTCCGAAAGTATCAATTAATTGGACGAAATTGCAGGTTAACATTTCAAAAGCTTTTGCTTGGAACACATATCCGTAAAATCTATTGTTCGTTCTTCTCTCTTGTTCCTGGATGAATTTCGCTGTTTCATAAAGCTCCTGCCACGTGTTCGGAACAGGGCGACCATATTTTTCTAATAAATCTTTGCGATAATACATTACTTCGCAGTCGGTGTAGGCAGGAAGAGCGACTAATTTTCCGTTAAAATACATATTTTTGTTGATGGTCGGAAAGATATCTTTTTCGTCTATTTCTCCATCTTTATAAATTTGTTTCAAATCAGTAAGTACGTCTCCAAAAGCTCCGACCCAAGGGAAATCCATCTGTAAAACATCAATATCGAAAGATTTCGCACTTAGCCACTGCTTATAAAGAGCAAAGCATTCATTACTGGAGTGAGGTAGGGTAACGACTTCTACTCTGTGCTGATCCCCTGTTAATTTTATCCACTCATCAATAGCTTCTTGAAATAGCTCTAGTTCAATACCTTTTGCACGACAGGTGATTTTTAAAGTCACACAGTTTGCATCAAACATAGCTAAGGAAAATAGTCCAACAACAGTGTATCTCAAGAAATTTCGCATGCAAAACACCTCTTCAAACCAGACCGCTTGAGTGTATCACAAGATAAATTTAAAATCATTATTTTATTTCGGGGGACGTCGCTTTTAAAGAAAATAGGAAATCAGATTTATTTTAATTCAATTATCCTCTGTTTATCTTTTTTTGAAAATTGAATTTTTATCGTATCAGAAGGAAGGAGATTTTCGATAATTTCCGGCCATTCGATAACAGTTACACAACTCGAAAAGGCTTCATCGATTCCGAGATCAAAAAATTCATCAGCAGATTTAAGTCTATAACAATCAATATGCCAAATTTCCGCGATTTCGCTTGGATAAGTTTGAATAATGTTGAAAGTCGGGCTAATTATGTTTTCTATTTTCGGATTCAAAATTTTTATCAAATATTGAGCGAAGGTTGTTTTCCCGAAACCTAAATTCCCGTACAAAGCGAAACATTGTCCGGGTTTGCAGAATTCAGAAAAATATTCCGTAGCTTTCTTCGTATCATCCAGTGAGTTGCAAATGAATTTTTTCATGAGTTGATCAAAGATTCCAGCTTTTTAGGGTCGTTCGAAATTAAAATCGAGAAATTTTCTGCGATAATTTTTTTAATTTTCTCTAATTTTTCGGATTCCTCAGAAGAAAAATTTCCGAGAACATAAGACACGACCATGGATTTTTCCGAAGGTCGCCCTACACCGATTCTGACTCGCCAGTAGTCACTTCCTGCGAGATTATCAATGCTCTTCAGACCGTTGTGACCGCCGTTGCCTCCGCCTTTTTTGATCTTTACCCTACCAAAAGGAAGATCGATATCATCATGAAGAATTACGACTTTATTTATCGGGATTTTGTAAAAATCAACTAAAAAACGGACGGCTCTGCCCGACAAATTCATAAAAGTCAGAGGTTTTGCAAGAATAATTTTTTTCTTTTCATAAAAGCAGGAAGAAATTTCCGCGACTTGCGACATCTTCTTAAAAGAATTAGAGGCGACGGACTCTGCTACCGCCTCTATTACCTGAAAACCTACATTATGTCTGTTGTTTTTATACTCTGTTCCGGGATTTCCCAACCCCACCATCAACAGACAATCAGTCATTTTTTATTAAGCTCCTGCTTCTGCAGATGGTTCAGCAGTTGCTTCAGCGGCCGGAGCGTCTGACTTCATAATCGTCGGGGCAACAACGGTTGCAATGGTTACTGCCTTGGCATTGACCGGTAACGAAACTCCTTCCGGAAGTTTTACCGTGTTTGAGTGAACAGTGTGGTGAAACTCAAATCCGGTCAAGTCGATCTCAATGTGCTCAGGAATCTTCTCCGGATCGCAAACAACGTCGATTTCGTGAGCCAATACGTTCAAAACACCACCTAACTTTAATCCAGGAGATGCATTTTCGTTAGTGAAAACGACAGGAACACGAACGGTAACGCGACTTCCTTTTCCTACTCTCATGAAATCAACATGCATTACCTGATCAGTTACGGGGTGAATTTGTGCTTGCTTCGCTACAAATTTCTGACCTTTTTTACCGATTCCATTTATCTCAAAAACCGTGGAAAAAAAGTTCGATTTATAAGCGTAACGGCTTAACAAATCTTTCGCAATACAGATATTTTCGGAAGGCTGATTATCTCCGTAAACTACACATGGAACCAGTCCTGCTCTTCTGTCAGCTCTTGCTGAACCTGTTCCAATACTTTCTCTTTGCTTAGCTTCTAAAACAACAGTCGCCATTTTTTGCTCCTCTCTAAAAAATTAAATCAGTATTCTAATTGCGTCCGCTAACAACTCTGCAACTGATAATTGTTCAAATTTGTCCGACAAATTATCTTTACAAAAAACGCTATCGGTTATAACAATCTTTGCGATATTTGAAGAGGCTAAGCTTTGCAAAGCTCCCTGAGAAAAAATTCCATGAGTCGCGTAAGCTACAACTTTATAGGCCTTCACTTCTAACAACGCGGAGGAAGCATGACATAAAGTCGTTCCAGAGTCAATCATATCATCGATTAAAATACAGATTTTGTTTTCAACATTTCCAAGTACTTTTATTTTATTGACTTTGTTAAAGACGTTTCGTGATTTTGCGCAAACGGCTAAATCGGTCTTTAGGGTTTCCGCAATGAATTGGGCGTCCTTTGCTCGTCCCAAATCCGGAGAAACGATAACAATATCTTCCATTCTATATTTGTTTTTTATATCACGAATGAATAAGGGTATAGCCGACAGATGTTGAAATGAGGATCTTACAAGCGGTTCGTTGTGATTATCCAAAAATATGAATTTCGAGATATTAAAAGTTTCAAGAAATTTGAAAAAAAGCAGATTTCCGCAAGATTCATTCGGGTTGACTTTATCTTGGCGAGAATAGCCGGAATAAGTCAAACATAGATTCACGATTCGTGTGTTTTTTAAAGCATCGAGTAGCAAAAATAATTCAAACCAATCTTCGTTCGATAGGGTATTTGCGATGATCGTTACATGAGAAAAGCTTCTTTGTAGAGACACTTGAATCTCATCGTTGCGAAACCTTTTTACAAGTGCTGATGACGCGGACAAATTTAATTTTTCAGCTACTGATTTTGCGAGTTTTTCAGAATTTTTTGTGTAAATTATTTCCATGGCATCAGGTGTTTGATTTTATACAAATAACGGAGATATTTCGTCCGCAAACTCCGTTAGAATTTTTTCTTGCGTAACGAAAACTGAAATATTTTTCATGATTTTTATAAGTATCGATTTTATCTACTGAAATTTTTGAGACTCCTTCTTTTTTTAATTTGTCGCAACAGAATTTTACAATATCAAAATGATCCTTACCGCAAATCTTTGTAAAGTATTCATCAGGAAAATTATTTAGAAAATCTTTATCGACTTCGTAACTTTCGACGTGAACACAAGGTCCTATCAAAGATACTATATCCTCACAATGACTTCCCAACGAAACCATTTTTTCTAAAGTATTTTCGATGACTCCAGCCTTCGATCCTTTCCATCCAGCATGAGCCGCTCCGATAATTCTTTTGTTTGGATCAAACAGTAGGACAGGAACACAATCGGCAGTTAAAATTCCCAGAGCTATGTTTTCAGACTGCGTTACCAACGCATCAGCTTCTTGATTTGATTTGCTTTTTTCGTCAACAATTACACACCTTGAAGAATGAACTTGATTCAGCGTTATTAATTTCTTTGCGCTGACCGATTTGCGTATGAACTCCAGATTTTTCTCGACAGATTCTGACTCGTCTCCGACGAACTTGCTACAATTCAGTGAAAAGAAAAGTCCCTTACTGAACCCGGAATCTCTACCAAAAAAAGAACAAATAAAATTACCGAAGTAATTCATCTCCTAAAAACTCCGTCTGGAACTCCTTATTCAGAAGCTTCGTTGGAAGATGGAATCATTCCTAAAGCTAACATATAAGTATCCAGAAGCATGTCCTCGTTTTCACGATCTTCTGTCTTCATTTTCTTCAGCTTAATGACCTTTTTCATGATTTTTACGTCAAATCCGTCAGCTTTAGCTTGCTTGAAAACGTCCGAGATATTCTCCTGAATTTCAACTTTTTCCGCTTCCAAATTTTCGATTTTTTCAACATAGAGTTTCAATTTATTAACATCACTAGAATGCATTTAACTTACTCCTTAAAAAAAAATGGGGATTCACGCATAAACAAAAATATATGCCGACCTGACCCGCAGACATGTTAGTACAAAGATTGATAAAAAGTAAATAGTGCTATAGCATAGGCGAGTGAAATTTGGGAGATCACAATTGCATCAAGCAACACTGAAAGAATCTTTTTCCGTGGACGGAATCGGAGTACATAAGGGCAAAGATTGTTCTGTAACTATTAAACCTGCAAATGAAAATACCGGTATCGTTTTTGTTAGATCAGATAAAGCGGGCAATGGATTTAAGAACGAAAAAATTGTTGCGTGTTACAAGAATGTAATAAATGCTACAATGTGCACTCAAATTTCTAACGAAAATAAGGCATCTTTGAAAACAATTGAACATGTTATGGCGGCGTTGTACGGAACAAAAATTTCCAACGTAATTGTTGAGGTTCAGGGAGAAGAAATTCCTATTCTCGATGGTAGTTCTTTGCGGTTTGTACAGTTGATTAATGAAGTTGGGATCCAAAAACAACCGAGTCCGAGAAAGATTTTGAAAGTTTTGAAAAAAGTAAGAGTAACCGACGGAGATAAGTTCGAAGAGATAGAACCTTTCGATGATTTTGAAATAAATGCTAAGTGTGATTTTGAAGCAAAAGGATTGAAGACAAATCCTGTGATCTTTAATTTTTCAAAAAACAATTTTGCGTCCGAAATTGCTCCGGCTAGGACTTTCGGATTTATTTCGGAAGTTGAATATATCAAAAAACACAATTTGGCTTTAGGGGCATCGTTGAAAAATACAGTTGTTTATAATGACAATGGAATTCCTTTAAATGATGAAGGTTTGCGGTTTGAAAACGAATCAGCAAAGCATAAAGTTTTAGATATAATCGGAGATTTAGCATTGTCCCAATATTGGATTCAAGGAAGAATGAACTGTTTTTGTCCGAGTCATAAATTGAATAATATTTTGCTCAGAATGTTATTCGCGAGTACAGAAAATTACGAGATTTTGTGAATGTATATTTTGGGAATAGAATCAAGTTGTGACGAAACGGCATCGGCGGTAGTTTCCGATCAAAAAGAAATTTTATCCAACGTTATCTATTCTCAAATCGAAGAACATAAACCTTATAGCGGCGTTGTTCCTGAAGTCGCTGCGCGAGCTCATTTAGAAAAAATCGATGTTGTTGTAAAAAAAACATTGGCTGATGCTAATTTATCTTTGGAGGATATAGATGCGATTGCTGGGACTTGTGGTCCGGGATTGATCGGTGGTGTAATTGTTGGTGCGACATTTGCAAAAAGTTTGGCTTTTGCGAAGAAAATTCCATTTATTGCGATTAATCATATTGAAGCTCATGCCTTATCGGTGAGATTGACGGAGAAAGTTGAGTTCCCTTATCTTTTGATTTTGGCATCGGGAGGGCACTGTCAGATTTGTGTCGTTCATGATATCGATAAATTTCAAATTTTGGGACGAACTTTAGATGATTCTGTTGGTGAATCTTTTGATAAGGTTTCAAAACTTTTGGATTTCGGATATCCCGGTGGTCCGATTATCGAGAAATTGTATCATGAAGGCGATTGTGAAAGGTTTTCGTTGCCGAGACCAATGTGTTCGAAAGGTAATTGTGATTTTTCGTTTTCCGGCTTAAAGACAGCAGTGCTTAATGCATCTCAGAAATGTAATTCCCTCCAAGATAGAAAAGATTTAGCGGCATCCTTTCAAAAAACTGTTTCGGAGATCATGTCTTTCAAAATGAAACAAGCTTTGGATTTCTGTTTTGATCAAGGAATCAAAATTAATGCGGCGGTAATTTCTGGAGGAGTTGCTGCAAATTTGGTGATAAGAGAAAATCTGAAGAAAACTTGCGGCTTAATTCAGTTTTTAGTGCCTCCGGTAAGATTATGTACGGATAACGGAGCGATGATTGCATGGCTTGGTATTGAAAAATTCAAAAGAAATCAAATAAATTTGTTAGACTTTCCTCCTCGTCCTCGTTGGCCGTTAGGGGAGAATTTTTATGCGAGAATTTAAGTAAAATAAAGGAATAAAAGTGCAAATAATTTCTGCGGACAACATATCAATCGTTGAGGATCAAACGAAAGATTTAAATCGGGATAGTTTGGTGATTTTCGATTGCGATAATGTTCTAACGACGGTAAAAGTCGGTGCATTTAACATTCAAAATAAAAAATTTTTAAAGAATTATCTGCGTGAATGGCCTGTTCCTAAAGATGAGTTTTACGACAAGATCAGGTTAGTTTTAATAAATGAGAATACCTACATCGTAAATCAGCGCATGGTAGATTTGGTTGAGGATTTGTTGAAAAGAAATATCAAACATATAGTCGCGACATCTTATTCGGTACGTCCTTTGAAAGATATTTCCGATCCGATGCAATGGCGAATCAATAATCTTCATACGATGGGATATTCTTTCGAAAAATCTTGGCCTGATCAAAATTACGATATCGTTTTGAATGATTTTGGGACAGATCATAATCCGGTGTTTCGTGAAGGAATTTTATTTTGCGATGTTTTCTCTAAAAGTAATTGTCTAAGGAGTTTTTTCGAATACATTGGGTGGGTTCCGAAAAAAATAATTTTTATTGATGATGTTTTGAGAAATCTTTCGGATGTCGGGGAATTTTGCGATGAAAATAAGATTGAATATATAGGAATTGAGTATCTCGAATCGCAATACATAAATTCATATATTCCTTTTTCTGATAATCTTGGAAAAATCCAAATGAATCATTTGATGAATAAATCGATTTGGTTAAACGACGAAGAAGCTCAAAAAATATTGTCAGATTCTTAAAGCTACGTTGTTGAATATTAAGATATTTTACCTTTATAATACAAAGGAATGTTGCGTTGGGTGGTCTATGAAGAAGATTTTGGTGGGCTTGTTGTTGCTGTCTAATGTTGGTGTTTGGGCAGAAAGTTCGAACGACGGCGATTTTATGGATTTGGATGATCCGTATCAGTATGTTACAGGTGCGTATTGGGGAATCAGCGTTGGTCCTACTTTTGTGAAGCATAAATTGACGGCTGACAGTGTATCTCAGAGTACAAGTATTTCTAAAACTCAATTTGATTTCGGATTGCTAGCTGGATTTGGAACTCCTTTTTACAAGGACTATTATGTTGGAATTGAAATGGAAGTTATGGAACGAATGGGAAAAGGGACTCATTACGGAAATGAGAAGGATCCTTTCGGTCTGAGATTTCAGTCTCAATTCGGATTGAATATGAATGTTCGTTTCGGATATTTGTTCCCGAAGCAGGGCAATATGGTTTATGCAATGGCTGGTTTTTCTCGTACTTTGGGGAAGGCTGTCGGGAAAAATGCTGATGGTAGCAAAGAAATAGAGCAGAGTTTTGGATCTTATTTCCCGATAGTTGGAATCGGGATTGAACACAAAATAAATTACGATTGGAATGTTCGGTTGGACGTTAAGTATTCGATTACGTCGAAGGATTCCGATAAATGTATGTACAAAGGAGGACCAACCTATAGCGCTAAACCGAAAAGTGTAGGGATTCGGCTTTCTTTGACGAGGAATATATAGTGGAGTGAAAGATGAGAGCGAAAGTAACAAAAAAAGATATTTTGCCCGCGGTAATGAGAACGGTTAGTATCGCTGATAAAAAATCAGTTGTTCCTATTTTATCTCATGTTTTGATGGATTTTAATGCGGAAGGCTTGACTGTGAAAGCGACTGATTTGGATCATTCTATTGTTGAGAAAGTTCCTGCTCTGGTTGATACTTATGGGGTCGTTGCTGTTCCGGCAGGAACACTTTGCGATATCTTAAGGAAAGCGCCGGACGGTGCTACTTTCGAATTTTCTTTGCTCGATAAGGGGGAAAAGTTACGAGTTGTTGCAGGGAGATCTAAGTTCGAGCTATCAACATTGAATACCGATGATTTTCCGCGGATAGATTCTCTTGAGAGTACATGCCGCTTTAATTTGAAAACAGCTGATTTTTCCAGATTGATTGCTCGTACGAAGTTTTCAATTTCTCCTGAGGAGAGCAGACATAGTCTTAACGGAATTTTTCTTCATAAAGAAGATGATATGTTGAAAGCTGCATCGACCGATGGACATAGACTTTCGGTTTCTGCAATTTCTTTGAAAGCGAAAGAAAGTATTCAGGGAGTGATTATTTCGCGTAAGACTGTTTTAGAAATAAAAAAGCTTTTAGACGTAACTGAAGGCGAAGTAGTGATTACTTTTACCGCGAATCAGGTTCAATTCGAGATGGGAAATGTTGAATTTATCTCTAAGCTCGTTGATGGAAATTTCCCTGATTACAAGAGGGTTATTCCTTCGATGGATGTTAACTCTTTTACGGTTAAGAGATCCGATTTTATCGAAGTAGTGGATCGCGTGGCGGTAATTTCTGATGATAAAGGACGAGCGATAAAATTGGAAGCGAACAAAAATAGTTTGTCCTGTTACGTTGCTAACAGTCGTGTCGGAAGCGGAAAGGACGAAGTCGATATCGTTTATGATGGAGATGATTGGGTTGCCGGGTTTAATTCAAGTTATCTATTAGATGTTGCTCAGACTTTAGAAGGAGAACAGTTGAGGATTTACATAAAAGAATCTTTGTCTCCGATTTTGATTGTTGATGAATCCGAGCCGGAATCATTGTACGTTGTTATGCCGATGAGAATCTGAAAGTAGATTTTTGCAACCAACGGTTCTGAAATTAGTTTGTCGGAATTTTAGGTCTTATAGAGCTTTGACTTTGAATTTTTCGTCAAGGTTCGTTGTGTTTTTTGGGAAAAATGGAGCAGGAAAGACCAATATTTTGGAAGCGATTTCCTTGTTTTCTTCCGATTGGGGATTGAGGAAGGCAAATATATCGGATTTTACGAATTTTAATACAAAAATTGATGATTGGACTTTAGAGTTAGCGTCTGAAAGAGATGGATACAAGACTTTTTTGGAAACAGGGCTAGCAAATGGGAGAAGATTCGGGAAAATTGATGGAGCATTTACCTCTTCGCTTTCTGCACTGGAAGAATTCGTTTGGCTACTTTGGATTGCTCCGAGCATGGATACAATTTTTATTGGATCAAGGGCGGATCGACGTAATTTTTTCGATCATTTAGTTAGTGGATACGATAGAAAATATAAGGCTCGTCTTAAAAAAATTCAAAGTTTGCAAAAAGAAAGATTGAGTGTTCTTTTTTATAGACGTGACGAAACTTGGCTAAATATTTTGGAAAATAGGATCGCAGAAGAAAGTATTATGATAGCAAAAACGAGATTTGAGTTTATAGAACAATTAATAAAAATTTTTGAAAATTGTTATTCAAATTTTTTGCGTCCAAATGTGAGTATAAATGGAAAAGTTGAGAAGATTGTTGAAGTTAACAGTGATGAGGATGCAGTTTTGGAAATCGCAAATATTTTAAAGAGCTCCAGAAACGAGGATTGCGAAAAACAAATAACAAATATTTCGGTTCATAAAAGTTCTTGGTTGGCTCATCATCCGAAAAGTCAGCTTGAAGCGGAGAATTGTTCTACGGGAGAACAGAAAGCTTTTTTGATTTCTTTAATTTTAGCAGTTGTTCGAATTTATCAAAAATCAAAAAGGGGAATACCTATTTTACTATTAGATGATCTTATGATGCATTTAGACAGAAATCGTCGGAAAAGTTTAATTGATGAATTGATAGAATTAAATGTTCAAACTTTTTTTACAGGTACAGAACAATATTTGTTTGAGGAGATCAAGGATATTTCTCAAATTTTTCAAGTTGAAAATTCAATTTGTTCAGAAATTTATTCATAAATTAGAACAAAGCAAAGAAATTTTATAATAAGGGTATTGACAAAATAAGGTAGTGGAACAATAATGCTTTTGGGTAGTGAATGCTGTTGAGAAGTATATTCAGTATTTCTTTCTCCTTATCGTTTTTGAATTGCTTTTTGGCAGTGTTGCTATCTTTTTCTGATGTTTTATTTCCGAAGATATATTGATATGATTGTCCAGTGAAATGAGAGAGATTTTAAATGATTGATGTTTTAGTTATAGGAAGTGGTCCTGCCGGATACACGGCGGCGATCTATTCAGTGAGAGCCGGATATAAAGTTAAGTTAATTACAGGAAATCAAGACGGTGGGCAACTGACTATTACATCCTTTATTGAAAATTATCCTGGATTTTCAGAAAAAATTACAGGACCTGAGCTTATGATGAAGATGAGGCAACAGGCTGAGAATTTGGGAGTACAGATAGAATATGATATGGTTGAGTCAGTTGATTTTTCAAATAAACCTTTCATTTGTAAAGGAGAATCCGGCAACGTGTATGAGAGTCGTTCGGTAATTGTTGCAACCGGTGCCAATGCAAAGTGGCTTGGATTGGAAAGTGAAGATAGATACAAAAACAAAGGGGTTTCCGCCTGCGCCACTTGCGACGGATTTTTCTTTAAGAATAAGATTGTTGCTGTAATAGGCGGAGGAAATGCGGCAGTTGAAGAGGCAATCTATTTGACGAATTTTGCTGAAAAAGTTTTTTTAATTCATCGCAGAGATTCTTTGAGAGCTGAAAAGATTATGCAAGACAGATTGATGGAAAATCCGAAAATTGAAGTGGTCTGGAACAGTAGAGTTGCGGAAATTTTAGGTGATGAAAAAAAAGTTACAGGAATACTTCTTGAAAACAATGGAGAACTGCGAAAGATAGAGTTAAATGGCGTTTTCGTTGCAATAGGTCACTCTCCGGCGACTCAAATTTTTGATGGAAAGTTAGATCTGGATGAAAATGGATATATAATTGTTGATGGAACGAAGACTTCTGTAAAAGGTGTATTTGCAGCAGGGGATGTTTGCGATCCTATTTATCGACAAGCGATAGTGTCTGCGGGGCAGGGATGTAAAGCAGCGATCGATGCTGATAAATTTTTATCTACAGAAAGTTAATTTTTTCTGATATACTCGCAACGATTTTTGTGAAACAAGGGATATTTGAAAAATGGAGTTCATCCAAAGTTTGTTTCAGATTCCATCTGAGAGTTTGCACAGTGTGACGGTGTTTATTTTAGCGTGCTTTGTTGGGTATTATGTCGTTTGGAAAGTTACTCCGGCTTTGCATGCTCCGTTGATGTCTGTTACCAATGCTATTTCCAGTGTTATAATCATCGGTGCTATATTTGCGGCATCTGGGGATGTTTTTTCAAGTTCTAAAATTTTTGGATTTTTAGCTGTGATGCTAGCTTCGATTAATATTTTCGGAGGTTTTATGGTTACGCATAGAATGCTAAAGATGTTTCAGAAAAGGTAGTAGTATAAATGATAAATCTTCTTTATTTAGCCGCGGCAGTGTGCTTCATTTTTGCGCTAAAAGGATTGTCTTCAGCAAGTAGTTCTCGTGGTGGAAATTTGTTCGGAATTGTTGGAATGGGACTGGCGTGTTTTGCTGTGTCTTTGTCTTCATCGAATATCGGATTCGCAATGATAGCGATGGCTCTTGGGGGCATGATCGGAATTTTCATTTCTCAAAGAGTTTCCATGACTCAGTTGCCTGAGATGGTTGCTGGATTTCACAGTTTGGTTGGATTGTCTGCGCTTTTGATCGATTTTGCCGCTTGCTTTTCTCCTCAGTTGTTCAATATATGCGATTATTCCGGACATATTTTTACATCGAGTTTGTTTGAAATCGGATTGGGTGGGGCGATCGGGGCTATAACTTTCACTGGCTCAGTGATCGCTTTTATGAAATTGAGAGGAATTTATAGAGGAAGAGCTATTCCTATTTCCTTTAATTTTTTGTTACTGGCTTTGATCTTGCTTACTATTTTGGTTTTTGTGTTTACTGGAGATAGTCTGTACTTCGTTATTGTTGCTGTATTATCTTTGATCTTCGGAATTACTTTTATTGTTCCTATCGGAGGGGCTGACATGCCGGTAGTTGTTTCGATGTTGAATTCATATTCGGGATGGGCTGCATCAGGAATTGGGTTTACGTTGCACAATGATTTGTTGATTATAACGGGAGCTTTAGTCGGAGCAAGCGGAGCGATTTTGAGTTACATTATGTGTAAAGGGATGAATAGATCTCTGTTCGAAGTTTTGTTTTCAACAGGGGAATTTGTTGCGGTATCTGACGAAGGTAAAAATGAGAATCGTTCTTACAAGCAGGGAGCGCCTGAAGATGCTGCTTTCCTTTTGAAAAATGCAAGTTCGGTGATTATTGTTCCGGGATATGGGATGGCAACTTCTCAAGCTCAGCACGCTTTAAAAGAGATGTCAGATATTCTGAAAAAAGAAGGGGTAAGCGTAAAATATGCGATTCATCCGGTTGCCGGACGCATGCCGGGGCATATGAATGTTTTGTTGGCTGAAGCAAATGTTCCTTATGAAGATGTTTTTGAGTTAGATGAGATCAATAGCGATTTTGCTTCTTGCGATGTGGCTTTTGTTGTCGGAGCAAATGATGTAACTAATCCTGCAGCGAAAAACGATCCTACTAGCAGTATTTACGGAATGCCTATTCTCGAGGTAAGTAAGGCAAAAACAGTGTTGTTTTTGAAACGTTCTATGAATCCGGGATACGCGGGAGTAGATAATGAACTTTTCTATGCTCCGAATACGATGCTGTTATTGGGTGACGCCAAAAAAACTACAGAAGCAATTATAAAAGTTTTGTAATATAAACTTGCAACAGAAACAAGGACCTAGGAAGTTTTTCCTAAGTCCTTTTTGGCTTTATTAAGAGGTAGATTTTACTTTTAGCGTTGTAAAGTCGAACTGCATTCCATGTTGACCAATCTTTTTTCCGTGATGATCGTAAGCAATTTGTAAGTCTTCTACCGAAGCAAAACAAAAAGTGAACAATATTCGGTCGGATTCTTGGTCATAGGTTTTTATCAAGCAGTTAGAGTAATTAAGCTCTTGCATTTTTATTTTTTCATTATGGACGTCCATAACCTGATATATATTAATTTCTTTTAATTCTTTTCCCGAATACATAAATTCTTGCAGTATAGGACCCCACGGACCATTTTTCATACAAACAACAGGATCTTTTCCGGAGATTGTAGTATCACCATTTAATTTACCGGAAGAATCAAAGGTTGTAATGCGAGAACCTCCAACTTTTACCCAATCGCAAGGCGCACAATCTTCAAATTTTTTCATTGAGCTGCTGAATATTTTATCGCATTTAATCACATATTTTGGGGTTTTTCCTCCGCCGCCGACTCTTCTTTCGTTTTTATAGTCATGCTCTTCCTCGTGAAGAACTCGATGGTTAAAACTCATTATCTCTGACATATCTTACTCCTATGTTCTATCATCAAACGTCAAAAACAAAACCACAAGATACACAAAAACAACTACTATCTCCATGGTAACAACAAGTTATAAAAAAACTGTTAAAATCTGAAATTATTTTGAGAAAACTGAAAAAAGATGATTTTTATTACCAAAGATGGAAGGAAATAACTAGCTATCCGCCATGATTGATTTTGCGTCTCCAGCGTTATCAGCATGAAATGTTCCATAATTGAACTGATAAGCGTTGCTTCCTTTTTTAGTACCGTCTGGCAGATACTTAGCTACTGCATCGGTCATCTGATGATAAGCAAAAGCAAAAGATATTTCATCTCCGATTTGTTCATATTTTGTTACAAAGCAGTGCAGATATTCTGTAACCTGTAACTCTCGAACGTCCTTCTCGAGGGTGGCTATTCTTTTTATTTGAAAGGCTTCTATATGACTTCCTTGAATTAAGCATTCTTGAAGCAGAGGTCCCCATTCTCCATTTTTCATAAAAATAACCGGAGATTGGGCTAAAATCGTTCCGTCTCCTGTAAGGTGATCAGAAGAATCAACTGTCAAATTTCTTGATACTGCATTTCTGAACTTTATGATTGGGGTGTGTTCTGATAAGGCCAGGGTATCAGTTTTTATCGCACTAGAAAACATCGACGGTGAGCGACTGGTAATCAAAAGTTGCGGAGTTTTACTTGATCCAAAGGTTAGGTTCAAACTGTTATCATCTTTACTGCCGTCCCCTGATCCGTTATTTCCAAAAACTCCAAATAAGCTCTGACTCATTTCTTATCTCCACAACAACTACACACAACCAAAACTACATACAATTAAACCACATAAAAACAAACCTTCCTACTAACCTGCGGCCGGAGGTGGTAAAGTAGCAACCAATCTGATAGACGCAGTCAACTCCTCCAATTGGAAGTGTGGTCTCAAATATATGGTTGCTTTGTAAGATCCTGGTTTTCCCGGAATATCATAAACATCAACTCTTGCTTCTCGCAGCGGAAATCTTGCTTTTAATTCCTGGTTTGCGGCATCGTTCAGCAAGACATAACCTGCGATCCAATTGTTTAAGTAAAGAGCAACACTTTCTTTTGTCGCAAAAGATCCTATTTTATCTCTCATAATAGATTTTACATAATGAGCAAATCTTGATGCACATAGCAAGTAAGGAAGTCTCGCACTCAATGCGGCATTAGCATTTGCATCATCAGTGTTATAAATCTTTGGCTTTTGAGTCGTTTGACCTCCAAAGAATGCTGCAAAATCAGTTCCTTTGCTGTGGCAGATTGCCAAGAATCCAAGATCACTTAGCTCTTTCTCACGACGATCGGTAATTGCAATTTCTGTCGGACATTTTAGAGCAAAATCTCCATCAGTTGTTTTGAAAGTGAACGCTGGAAGTCCCTCGACTAATCCACCTCCTTCAACTCCTCGAATTGCTGCAGGCCATCTGTATTCAGAGAAAGCATGTCCAATTATTTGAGCCATCACAAATGCGGAGTTTCCCCAACAGAATTTCGAGTTATCCGCTCCATCGACAATTTCTGTGAAACGCATTCCTTCAACAGGGACTGTGTCAGGCCCGTAAGGTAATCTCATAAGAACTCGAGGCATAGTCAATGCAACATAACGGGAATCTTCAGAACTTCTGAATGAATTCCACTTGTATGCCTCTGTAGAATCAAACACCTTCGCTAAATCTCTAGGTTCTGTGAGATGATCGAAACTGTCCATGTCAAAAAGTCGAGGATGGGCTGATGCTATAAACGGAGCGTGGGCTGCGGCGGCAACTCCTGACATCTTTTCTAACAATAAAACATCTTGTGCGCTTCTTGAGAATTCATAAGCTCCGACTAAACATGAATAAGGGTGTCCTCCGAAAGTTCCATACTCTTCTTCATAAATTTTCTTAAACATCTGGCTTTGATCGAATTCGATGGCGTGTTCCAAATCATTTAGAAGATCTTTTTTAGAAATATTCATTACTCTGATCTTCAAATAAGCAGAAATGTTTGTGTTCATTATGAAATAATGCAAACCTCTCCACGTGCCTTCCAATTCTTGAAATGCTGGATGGTGCAAAAATTCATTAACCTGAGTACTGACTATGGCATCAAATTTTTCAACACATTTTTCAACAAAAGTCAGAGGGTGACGGATATTTTCTGGCTTTTCAAGCTCTGCTTGATTCAAAAATTCTACTATCAATGCACAGGCATAGACTTCTGCAGACGGATCTCTAGCTAACTTCCCGACAGTAAACATTTCTCTTAAAATATCTCTTTCCTGGGTTGCAGATTGATCTCCGTTGGCTGAATCAGCTGGCGTAGCATCTGCATTAGCTGCTTTTTCTTTCTTTGAGTCTTTATTATTTGCTGCAGGAGTTGCATCTTTTACATTGGCTGTAGCAGCTCCCTCAGTTGAGGTTGCAAAGTCGGCAGTGACTGCTTGCTTATTGCTTTTCAGAATAGCATCAATCTGCGCTTTAACCTGGGCTTTCTTCGTTTCATCATTAATAACTTCCATTAAAAGTTTTTGAAGGGCATCATTTCCTTCTAACTTTACGGACATATCATTTAATTTTATTCGGGTATCATAAATTTTGCTTAATTTCGGAACTTGTCTAGCAAGACCGACAGGAGTGAAATCGTCTATTTCTTTAAAGAACAATTCGGCACTTATAGTCTCCTCTCCGTCATTAAGTGTATCTGGAACTTGTATCGCTAAACGAGGCTTTATGGATGCCATAAAATCGGAAAAAGTTTCTCCATCTACCTCAACGAATTTTCTTTCTCTAACAGGAGGCAGAGGATCAGTGATCATTCCGGATAAATCCGCCATAACTCCAAATACAAAAGGAAGTTCTTTCTTTACGACGGCGTTTCCGATCTCAACGTCATAAGTTATGCGAACTCGCGCTGGGCGAACTCTTTCTAACATGTGTTGCGTACTTTCTACCATTACTACACCTTTTAACATACTAAACTAGAACCCAAATCTAGTTCTATTTTCCTTCATAATAGATGAAAATGATTTACAAGAAGTTAATTTCTATAAAAAAGTTATTGGATCGATATCGATAGTGATTTTTATATCAGGCGGAACTTTTATTTGAGATAACCAGGTTGAAATTTCAGTGTTTAGAGCGTTTTTGTGGTTTGATTTTAATAGGATTCGCCAGCGAATTCTCCCTCGAATCATGAACAATGGGGCAGGGGCGGGACCAAAAATTTTTATTTTTTTCGGGCATGTCTTTCGAAGAAGCCTTGCTACATTCTCAGTTTTTAATTTATTCTTTCCCGAAATTATTATAGATGCATATTTTGTAAAAGGAGGCAGTTGCTGATTTTTACGGTTTTCGATTTCTAAGTTTATGAAATTTTCGGAATTATTTACCAAGAGTGCCTGAAATAAGGGATGATTGCTTTTAAACGTCTGAACAAGAATTTCTCCGGGTTTTTCCGCTCTTCCCGCTCTTCCTGCAACTTGATTTATCAATTGATAAGTATGTTCAGATGCTCTTAAATCAGCACCTAACAATCCTAAATCGCCGTCAATGATTCCAACTAAAGTTATGTTTGGAAAATGATGTCCTTTTGCTAAAATTTGAGTCCCGATGATGATATCTACTTCGTTGTTATGGATTTTTGTTAAACTTTTTTCCATATTTTTATCGGAAGAAAAAGTATCTGACGAGGCTATCATCACGCGGGCATTAGGAATTTTTCTCTTTATTTCATCATATATTCTTTCTACTCCCGGACCGAATGGTATATATAAATCTTCTGCATCACAGTGAATACATTTTTTCGGAATAGAAATTTTATGTCCGCAATAATGACATATTAATTTGTCCGTATCTTTGTGATATACCAGCCAGGTTGAGCAATTAGGACAGGATAACTTTTCGCCGCAGTTTTTACATAAAGTGATGGGAGAATATCCTCGCCGATTCAGATAAATCAAGCATTGCTCTTTTTTTTTGAGTCTTTCTTTGATCTCAAAATAAAGGGGCGGAGAGATAAATCCATCGAACTTATTTTGTCGCATATCTATTAATTGGAGAGTCGGTAATTGAGAAGATCCGTAACGGTTTTGAATATTGAAATATCCATATTTCCCATTGCGAGCATTCACGACGCTTTCAACAGACGGAGTTGCAGAAGCCAAAATTAGAGGGATACTCAAAATCTTCGCCAAAACTACTGCCATATCTCGGGCATTATAACATCCCTGTTCCTGCTGTTTATAAGAAGAGTCATGCTCTTCGTCTACGACTATTAATCCGAGATTTTTGAACGGAATAAACAGAGCTGATCTTGCTCCTATAATGATACACTTCTGTCCTAAAAATGCCGTGAGCCAGGCAGACTTTCGATTTTTTGTGGAAATTGTGGAATTCCAAATTATTGGGGAAACTCCAAGATATTTTTCGATTCTTTTTTGAATTTGATTAGAAAGAGCGATTTCCGGAAGCAAAATCAGAATTTGCTTACCTTTATCGAAGACTTCTTTTGCTTTTTTTAGATAAACTTCCGTCTTTCCTGAACCTGTGACTCCTTGCAACAAGAAAGGACGATTATCTTTCATTTCATCGAAAGCTTTTTGCTGCTCTTTATTCAAATTTATATCTTGAACTGCGGAATTACAGATGCTCTGATTCAGTTTGATTTCTTTTTTTGCAGTAAAAATAGTTTTTTCCGCAAGAATCATTTTTAGGATCATTCCTCGAGGAATTAAAGTGTAGGATGCCATCCAATTGAGAAATTTTACGTAATTTTCTCCAATATTGTAAGGAAGAACCTTTGAGATCGATTTTAGTTCCCTGTCTGTTTCGATTTTTTCTGATAACACTATTCCCAGTACCGGACGATTGGAAGCTCCGAAAGGTACCTCAACTATTGTTCCTTCAGGCAGATCACAATCATGTTCATATTGGAAGCACTTGTTGAAAACTCCGGCAGTAATAACAGATATTTTCATTTTTCTATACAAAAATCTCTGCTCATTCTATATATATGCAAATTTTGATGCAAGTAATTTTGGTATTTGTATAGGAAATCAATCTATTTACAAATGATCATTTTGACATGTACAATGCACATTGTTGATTTTGAGTTGATCATGAAATGCGTAATCTGTAAGAAAGAGATTAAATCGAGGGAGTTTGTCCCATTTTGTTCTTCTCGTTGCAGAAATGTTGATTTGAACCGATGGTTTGATGAAGTTTACGTTATTCCGGACAGCAATATTGAAAAAAATGCTGGACAAGATCAGCAAATTGATTTATATGAGAATATGAACTGCCCAGATAGCTCAGTCGGTAGAGCAGAGGACTGAAAATCCTCGTGTCGCTGGTTCGATTCCGGCTCTGGGCACCATCCTTTCAATATTGTTATTTGAGTTCGACTAGTGGGTGGTAGTTCGGGAATTAATTTTAAGAGATAAAATGCGTTTAAAGGAAATAAAATTAAAGTCACCTTCGGAACTTTTGGCTTTTGCGGATAGTTTGGAGTTGGAGAATGCGTCAGCGATGAAGAGACAGGATCTGATGTTTGCGATCTTGAAAAAGCTTGCTGAAAACGAAGTTGAAATACAAGGAGACGGGGTGCTTGAGGTTCTCCAAGACGGCTTCGGATTTTTGCGTTCGCCTGAGGCTAACTATATGGCAGGATCAGATGATATATATGTTTCTCCATCGCAGATTCGCAGAAATGGTCTCAAGACAGGAGATACGTTAGAAGGTGTCATTCGTCCGCCGAAGGATGGTGAAAGATATTTCGCGATGTCCAAGGTTAATACCGTTAACGGAGATCCTATGGAGTCGATTAGGCATCGTGTAAATTTCGACGATTTAACGCCATTATATCCGAATGAAAAAATTAATCTGGAATTCTCAAATGGCAATGGAAAAGATTTAACGACTCGTGTTATTGAGTTGATTTCTCCTTTGGGAAGAGGTCAGCGTGCTTTGATTGTTGCTCCTCCTCGCACCGGAAAAACGGTTATGTTACAGAATTTAGCTCATGCGATAAAAGCGAATTCTCCAGAGACTTACTTGATTGTATTGTTAATTGATGAACGTCCTGAAGAGGTAACTGATATGCGCCGTTCTGTTGACGGAGAAGTGGTCAGTTCGACTTTCGATGAGGTTCCGACTCGTCACGTGCAGGTTGCAGAAATGGTTATCGAAAAAGCGAAAAGATTGGTTGAGCATAAGAAAGATGTTGTGATTTTGCTTGACTCGATTACTCGTTTGGCGAGAGCTTATAATACGGTATGTCCGTCTTCAGGAAAGGTTTTGACCGGAGGTGTTGATGCCAACGCATTGCAACGTCCAAAGAGAATTTTCGGTGCCGCTCGTAATATCGAAGAGGGCGGATCTCTTACAATCATTGGAACGGCTCTTGTGGAGACAGGTTCTCGTATGGATGATGTTATTTTCGAAGAATTCAAAGGAACGGGTAATGCTGAAATCGTTCTCGACAGGAAATTATCTGACAAAAGGATATTTCCAGCGATCGATATTACAAAATCAGGAACAAGAAAGGAAGAATTGTTGGTTGAGCGTGGCAACTTGTCCAAGATGTGGGTGCTCAGGAGAATTCTTATTCCGATGGGATCAAACGATGGTATGGAATTCTTGCTTGAGAAATTGAAAAATACCAAAAACAACGACGAATTCTTTATTACTATGAATCAATAATTAAAAATGAGACTCCTGACTTCGACGCAATGTTGTTGAATTGTTTTTTCGAGAGATCGACTCGGATAGTTGATGATATTGTAAATTATAGGTTCGGAGTCTCTCGGTTTTTAATATCACCTCAGTAACAAATTCACTTTTTAAATGAAAAAAATTTAAGAAAAAAGTTCAAATTAAACATAGTATTGGACTGTAATGAATTAGATTTTGTATTTTGATTTTCAATAACAAATCTGCCTCTGAAATGATCGAAAAAACCATGGACTTTTTTGGAGAATTTTGATAACTTGATCGCGATGCCGGACTAGCTCAGCTGGTAGAGCGGCTGATTTGTAATCAGTAGGTCAATGGTTCGAGTCCGTTGTCCGGCACCACTGTATCAGAGCTTTGCAAGCATCAAGAGAAATTTAAAGAATTCCGGGTCAACCCTGGGTCAACTTTTTGAAACTGAAATTATTTGATCGAGTCGGGATAATTCAAGGTTGAGCAATTTTATTCGATATATCGCGTTTTCCGAATACCTCCCCGTCTTCAACGCGTTGAGTCTTGCTTTATGATTAGGATGGTTTTTGGGCGTAAGGCCTCCGTGCAATTGACAGCGTCCGTTTTCCATTGATGGATTTGAGCACTTTCCGAATTTCGTTTTCGCTCCGCAGACGTTGGGCGGGTTATTTGGCAACGTTTCCGACAATGGCTTGAGCTCCTTTTTCGATATTGATTTTCTCGACGATTATCTTTTGCGTTCTGTCTTTGAATTTCGAGAAGATTTCTATTCTTTATCGTTAGAATCAAGATCCTTTTTTAAATCTCTGATAAAGAAACTCATTCATTTGGTGATGGAAGGAACGAGAACAGAACCTCAATATTTTTCAATATTTCGATCTGACGAATATGTTTTGAAATTTCACAAAAACAGAAGAAACGAAACCTCTCCGAAAGGATTGGTTAAAAGAGCTGTGTCAGTCGAAAAAGAAATCAAGTACATCTCAAACTCTTTCAAGAAATATGCGGAATCTGTCGCAAAAAGCTGTTTTTCGAAAACCGAAATACCTGATGTGGTAAACAGCATCGCGGAACAAATTCTGAGTTCTTTTTAAAATCTCCCTTAATAATCCGACATTCCGGCAGGTCGGCAGAGTCTCAAATTTAAGGGTTCGGAGCTTATATTCTTCCGACGTAAAAATGGCAAAGTCGGCAGGAAGGTCCTGCATCCAGTATTCTTAAATACTTTGATATAAAGGTATGCACGAACAAATAACTAAAATCGATTTAGATATGGAGAGCAAACCGTTATACAGGAATACTTCCAAAAATATCGCCTGCACGGGCTCCGTGCTGGCAAAGTCGGCACAAATACCGATCTTTTTGATCTTATAAATACTCAAATTTCAGAGCGTGCCGATTTGCCAGTTCTGCCAATACAAAATTATGTTATACGGAACACCAACTTAATCATCCGTTTATTTTTATAAACTTTATAAGGACATCTCTTGTTACTCCCATCGCTATCTAACTCTAAGATTCCTTTTTCTTTCAAAATTCGCTTAGTCAATTTCACATCGAATCCAGCGCAAATTTCTTTTTGAAACGCCCGAGTATATATGTAATATGTTTCAGCGTTTTCTTCAGAAACAAGGAGTCCTAACGTATTGTTATAACTTTTAGCTTCTCCGAATCCTTCAACTCCGTGAATTTTTGTTTTAAATCTGTTTTGATTCATCTCCAAAAATCCTCTGATATGATCAACTACCTGATTTTCTTCATGAGACTTCACTGATCCTCGATTTGTGAGCCATTTGGAGAACACTTTTATTACATTTTCTTTTATTGCTAGTGAATTATGAGTCAGGATTCCCAAACAATCTGATGAAGCGAATATTCCAGCTGTAATATTTCCCGCAAAATAATCCGCTACACGCTGAACTTGTCCGTCGGCTTGTTTCAGATTGAATTTCTCGTACAAATTCTTTTGAGTTTGAGCATATATTTCCCGTAAAGTTTCTACGCTGTCTTTCATCGCGACTCCTTTCGCGAATTCATGAGCAGCTGTTCCATAATATAAATTCGTTTGTTGCTTTATATAATTACTGAACTCACCTCCACTGGGAAAAATATGAAGATCGTTAAATATTCCGAAGCCATTTTCAATTTCTGCGTAAATATCGATGGCTCTGACTCCTTGACCTCCTTTAACTTTCTCTCCGGATTCATTGATTTTATCTGCCACGCAGATTTCGCCTGTACTAATAGCGTTTAAAAGCCAAGTTTTTATAGAACGCGGATTTCCATTCTTATCTGCTCGACCTTTTCCCGATCCGTTTGCGATCAAATACGAATTACCCCCGGCATCTTTACTACTGGCCTGAGACAGTTCATCTAACACGAGAGTAGAATCGTTGTGAAGTTCAGCTAGTCCTTCGAGTCCGTTAGATGTGAGACGCCATATTTTCATAAACTCATGACCTCCCCAAACCGAGGCTCCTAAATAAGCCAAAGTTGTTTTACCTATAGAACTTCTTCCTACATAATGAAAAATGCAACCGCTTAATCCCAAAGGTCTTAATATGACCGAACTCAATGAATTGCAAAGAACAAAAGTTAGATTTTCGTTATTTTCACAAAATCTGCATATTTTCTCCTTCCATTCCTCAAGAGTTCCGCGCTGTCCGAATCCGCAATTTCTCAGAGCCTGCGAAAGAATAAATTTCTCTTTTTTCTTTGAGTTATCTTGAATTGATTCGTCTCGAGTTGCTCTGAATGACGGGCAAATGTAAGTATCAAATTTGTCGTCCGTCCAACCCGTTTTGTTGATCTCGATGAATCTTTCTTTTTTGCTAATATCGTAGAACTGACTCAACATATATTGCTTGAACTTCGCATTATCAAGATTCGGACGAAATCCTTTCGTCAGCAAAACCTTGATGACGTCCTGGATGTTTGAGAAATTGTCGTTCTCTACATCGACAATCTGATTGTCTCCGTCCATATCTTTAAATTCCAAACGGGTTTTCCAATCGTTATTGATCTGTAGTTTCACAAACCCAACGATTTTCATGTAATCGCAAATCTTCTTTTCATCAAGGAAGACACCGTCCTCCTTGATTTTAAACACTAGGTTACTCATTTTCTTCATTTCCTTTATCTAATATTGAAAAATATTTCCTTATTCCCTCTGCTCCGACAGCTTGATACATATCGTTGAAGTCGTTAAATTCAGGTGACGGATAAATCGCTGCGCAAGAAACCTTCCCCGAAATCGCTTTCTGAGCTTCAGTGGCAGCCTTCCGTCCTGCCTCATCATTATCTGCCGCGATGATTATCTCCGCGTTCGGAAACTGCTTCGCGATTTTCTCCGCAACATTTTTCATATTGCTCGATGACATAGCAGCCAAGACCAGATTGTATCTGGAGGCGGTATTAAAAGTACTCCTATCCGCTGGTATGCTCTTCGTATCTAAAGCTTGAGCAATTGATCGCGCCGTTGCGTAGCCTTCTGCCAAGATGATCGTAATTTCCCCGCATACCTTTGTATCAGAAGACTTTTCAGAATACTGCCCGCAGGGACTCCCTGCATTGAAATCCGACGCGATGTGAAACAAACCCTTAATTGATCCCATAAACCTTTTCTGTCCGTCTTCGTAGATGAACTGCAATCCTTTAATCTGAAAATCTTCTGATTTATCAGAAACTGACTTGTCAGAAGCTTTATCCGCCACAGGAATTGTGTCCGTCAACGGAATTACCAGTTGAGACTTCCCCTTGTAAAAATTCACCCGTGCGTTTCCAATCGAGATTTTCTTCTTTCTCAGATAAGGATGATCTGCGACAGTTGATTTCCGCCAGACACAATTTAGATTTATTGATTTTTCTTCCGGCAGAGCAGGCATTTCCAGTGCACGTTGAAATTTGAAGGGTTTTAAGGTGAATTTTTTCGACCGAAAATCGGTATTAATGCCGGAAATGCCGAAATTCCCCAAACGTTGGACTGCCTCACCTATTCCGCAATTGTAAATATAAGCCGCGAGGTCAATGACGTCTCCGCCTTTATCTCCCGTCGCGAAGTCGTAGAATCTTCCTGTTGCAATATCGATAAAAAAAGACCCGATGTGTCTGTCATTTCGTGTCGGATTGAGAGCGACGTAACTTTTGCCCTGAATTTCTCCATTTCCCACCAGCTGCCGTAAGATCGGCAACGGATTTTCGCCGTATCGTTGTTTGATCAGGGCAAAATCATAATATTTTTCCATCTCTTTCTCCCTCTATCTGTTTTAAAATTAAATTTTACATTGAAACATTCGAACGATTCCAAAATATCAAACAATCTCAATAAGTTATTTAATTTAAATTTTCCGTTAATTTTATTCATAATATTATTCCCATTAAAACATTTAAATGACTTATTAATCATTTTTCATTTCCAAATCTTTGGACAAAAAACCATTTTTGTCCTTACGAAAGCGATATAATCAAAAATTTTAAAGAAAATAAATACGAATTTTGTAAAAAAACGACCAAAATCGGTCCAAAATGCAAAAAGTTTGCTGGAGAGACGTATTATCACATAAGTATCAAAATGCAAAACCAGAACAGGAAATTTTATCTATCTTTCCGCCAACCAACGAAGATTCCGAAAACAACGCCAATCAGTAGTCCGAAACATGAAAACAAAAGCCATAGTTTTTTCCAGATTTTCGAGAGATTTTGTTACGACAATAGAATATCTTCCGAAGGCGGCGAGCCAGTGTCTTTGTCGACCGTTGTTTTTCTCAATAACAGACGTATTTTCAGAGGACTTTACTTGTGAGATGTTTTAGTTTATCTGCGAAACTAAATACCTTGCTTTCCGTGATGTCTCCTTAATCGAAAGCGCTAATAAAGCGCCCTCTTCATCACACCTCTCTTGATACGACCTACGATTCCAGAAACGTTTTTAGTTTTCTGGATCGACTAGGGTGTTTTAACTTCCTCAGTGCTTTGGCTTCGATTTGTCTAATTCTCTCTCTTGTAACGGAAAACTGCTGACCGACTTCTTCCAATGTATGGTCAGAATTCATTCCGATTCCGAATCTCATTCTTAGAACACGTTCTTCTCGTGGAGTTAAACTGGCTAATACTAAAGTCGTTGTTTCTTTCAGATTCTCATTGACAGCAGAATCCACCGGCTGCGCGATATTTTTATCTTCTATAAAATCTCCGAGATGAGAATCGTCTTCATCGCCGATTGGTGCCTCAAGGCTGACAGGTTCTTTGGAAATTTTCATAACTTTACGAACTTTATCCAGCGGCATATGAAGACGTTCGGCCAATTCTTCAGGTGTCGGCTCTTTTCCTGTTTCGTTTAATATCTGTCGAGAAGATCTAACGATTTTATTTATAGTCTCTATCATATGAACAGGTATCCTGATCGTACGAGCCTGGTCTGCGATAGACCGCGTAATTGCTTGTCGAATCCACCAAGTAGCGTAGGTTGAAAACTTATAACCGCGGCGATATTCAAATTTATCAACAGCTTTCATCAATCCGATGTTTCCCTCTTGAATTAAATCCAAGAATTGTAATCCACGATTGGTATATTTTTTCGCAATAGAAATTACTAAACGCAGATTTGCTTCGATCATATCTTTTTTCGCTCTGGAGGCCTCTCTTTCTCCCTTTTGAATACATGTAACTAATTTTTTGAAAGTACCTATCGGTAGCTTTACTTCTTCCTCTATTTCTTTAGCGAGTGCTTGATGTTCAGAGATTTCTTTAGAATAACTTTCAAAAAATTTTCTCCAATTCGAGAACTTTAACATCGAGTTTTCCCAATCAGAATTGGTTTCATTTCCAGAATAATTCTTTAGGAATCCTTCTCGGCTTATGCCCACACCTTGAGCTAACTTTAAAAGAGCCATTTCACTCTTGAGTAAATTTCGATTCAAAGTGTAAAGTTCTTCACACATTGCGCTGATAGTTTTTTGATTTAGACGAAGTTCGCTTACGACATTCAGCAAAGCTTGCTTCTGTTTAGTGGATGGATTCTTCTTTAAAACAATCTTATTATGCAAATCTATAGCCTTTTTAAAAGTATCGATGACGGTAGGCAATAAATTTTCTTCCTCATCATTTGCTTTTTTTTCAGGAATTTCGGAAGAATTTTCGTCTTCATCTAATTCTCCTTCGTCATCTGAATCTTCAGCCTCTTCTTCATCTTTCATTCCATTATCTACTTGGAGAATTTCCCTTAACATGATTGTGTGGTCTTCCAATGCCACAACCCATTCGTTGAACTTATCAAAAGTTTTTGGACTTTCGCATAAACCACTGAGTACTTCGGTATAACCATGTTCAATTTTTTTGGCAAGTTCGATTTCGCCATCTCGAGAGAGCAATTCGACATTACCCATTTCCCTAAGGTACATACGTACTGGATCATCAGTGTGTAACAGATCACTATGTGAATCTGTCGATAAAGTATTGTGATTAGAAGAATTATTTCTTTCTTGATGAAAAGTTTCCGCATCTACTGTTTCAATTAACTGAATACCCATATCTGAAAGACTGGAGACTACAATATCAATTTTTTGTGAAGAAAACTTCTCTTTAGGCAAGGCATCGTTTAACTCGTCATAAGTTATATATCCACGCTCTTTTCCCAAAGCTAACAAAGCAGCTAGTTGCGCTTCAGATTTGCTTTCCTCTTTTGTATTCTCTACTTTTTCATCCGTTTTAGAACTGAAAATCGCACTCATCCTTTACTCCCTATCTCTTTCCCCTGTTTAAAATTTCATTTTTTAAGGTTCTTAACCGCAACCAATCATCTTCTGAAAAAACAAAGTTGGTAGTTGCCTTTTCCAAATCTTCGTCTAACAATGGATCTGACAAATACCTTTTCAGTAATTCGGACCATCCTTTTATCGCAACATCATCAGGGACTCTCCTGTTTACAAAATCGGCGTGAGTCCCAATGGTTCCAAATTTCTGATCTGCCGTATCTTGCAATTCTATCATTGATTTCAGAAAACCTGAAGAGTTATTCTCTGAAAAATCCATATAATTCCTTAAGATTCTTTCCTTTAAAACTCTCATTTTAACATCTCCGAACTCGAGTTTTATAAAATCTTCCATAACCTTACCAATAATATAAGGGTGATTTATGAGAGTCACAACTAATATCTTTTCAATTTTTTCTTTTGCGGAACTGGCAGATTGAAAATTTTCTTTTCTTGTGACTAATTCTTTTCTCTTATATAAGGATCTTTGCTTTTTTCTAATATCTTGAATGTAGAAATTTTTTATAGAACCATTTTTTATGGTTTTAGCTTTTTGAAGCATTTTTTCAACGAGTTCGGCTTTTTGTTCAGGTGTTTCAGATGGATATAGGGAAAATCCTCCATCCCAGAGCCATTGGGAAAGGGGTACGGCGTTCTTTATAGCTTCAGTAATAGCTGAAATTTGATTGTTATAAACCAAGAGGTCAGGATCAGATCCTTGAGGAAGAGCTGCAAATTTGAAAGATTTTCCAGGTTCAAGGTGAGCAAGAATTTTATCAATCCAACGATATGATGCTTTAATTCCTGCAGAGTCTCCATCCAAGGCTATGATTGGATTATTGCAAACTTTCCAACACATATATATCTGATGAGCACTGATTGCTGTTCCGAGAGGAGCTATTGCACCATCAAATCCAGCTTGATGGAGTGAAATAACATCTAAATATCCTTCAGAAATAATAATTTGTCGAGATTTTCCTTTACGCGCGAGATTGTATCCGTAAAGTTGTTCACTTTTTTTATAGATTTCAGTTTCAGGTGAATTTATATATTTTGCTTTTTCTGATTTATCTAAAATTCTTCCGCCAAATCCGACACATCTGTCAAAGGAATCGATTATGGGAAAGATCAAACGTCCCTTATATCGATTGATTAATTCATTACGATAACTGGATTTTATAAAAATACCTGTTCTTATAAGTTCTTCTTCGGAAAATCCTTTCTTTTTTAATTTATTGAGAAGATCTGAGTTGTTTGGAGCAAAACCCAATTGAAATTTATCAATTTGTTCCTTGTGAATTTTTCTTAAATTTAAGTAATCTCGTGCAACAGAATTGTTTTTAGAGTTTAGGCTGTCTATGAAATAATCTTTTGAATAATTCATAATACTAAAAAGTCTTTCTTTTGGATCTTTTTCTATTTTTTTTTCTTTTTTGGGAACAGTTATTCCATATTGATTAGCTATGGCTTCTACTGCTGCCATAAAAGAGACTTTCTCGTATTCCATGACGAATTTTATTGCATCACCACCTGCGCCGCATCCAAAACAGTGATACAAACCTTTTGATTCGTCCACATTGAAAGAACCTGTTTTTTCCTTATGAAAGGGGCAAAGAGCCTTCCATATATTTCCTACTTTTTGCAGTCTTATGCGAGCGGAAATTACATCTACGATAGAAATCCTGCTTTTTAGATATTCAACAAATTCCTTATTCATATTTTTCTAAAATCTCTTCTATATCGCAAAAGAAAGGTTTTAAATACAAAGATATTTCTTTAAATATTTGCTTCATATATTCCTTTTTATTTGCTTCAGCTCGTAGCGAAACAGCATTTTGAGTATTAGAAGGTCTGATTAGCCACCATCCTTTTTCGTTGGAGACTCTAATTCCGTCAATATCTACGAAATCTACTTGTTGATTTTGAAGTTTTTCTTTAATTTTTTCGACCATCAAAAACTTTTTATTTTCTTCGCAGATAATACGGATTTCAGGAGTTACAAATCCATATGGCAGATTACTGAATGCATCTTTATTTCCACTGAGAATTTCTAAACATCGCAGTGCCGCATAAATCCCATCATCAAAGCCATACCATCTGTCTTTAAAGAAGAAATGACCGCTCATTTCTCCCGCAAGTAATGCTCCGGATGATTTCATTTTAGCTTTTATAAAGGAATGCCCCACCTTTTCCATGATTGGAGATCCACCTAATTCTTTAATTCTTTGAAACAATCTATTACACGATTTTACGTCTGAAATTACTCGCGCACCGGGGTTCTTTTTCAGGAAATCCATTGAAAAAACTTCTAACACCTGATCGCTGTACAACATCTGTCCACTAGAATTTACAACACAAAGACGGTCTCCGTCGCTATCAAAAGCAAATCCGATATCGAATTTATTGTATTCTACAAATTTTCGTAAATAAGTTATATTTTCAGCAACTGTCGGATCAGGTTTGCGATTAGGGAAGTTTCCATTCATTTCTTCAAACAGAATATGATGCTGTCCAGGAATTCTATTTACAATTTCTCTGATAGCGTTACTAGTTGCTCCATTTCCAATATCCCAAGCGACGCGAAGATCATATGAAAAGTTGAAATTTTTTAACAAGTCATCTATATAATTAACGAATATATCGTTGAGAATTATTTCACATCCGTTAGCTTCGATAAAATCTCGTTGATGGATCATTTTTTCGATTTCTTTTATATCTTTTCCGTAGAATGGATCTTTGCCCAGCATAAATTTAAAACCATTATATTCAGCAGGATTGTGAGATCCAGTTATCATGATTCCAGCGTCTAAATTGCACTTATTTACAGTATAATACATCAACGGTGTATGACATACACCTAACTCAATGATTTTTGCTCCTGATTTAGCCAATCCTTGGATTAATCTTTCCGAAAGAACATTCGATGAATTTCTACAATCGTTTCCTATGCATATTTTTTTTAAGTTTTTTCTATATAAATAAGTTCCGAATGCTCTTCCTATGTAGTAGGCATGTTCGGGAAAGAGAGTTTTTTCAAAAACTCCTCTAATGTCATAATCTCGAAAAATGTCACTATGAAACGGATGATCACACATTTGCTGTTTTTCATCCTCTAAACAAAACATTTTTTGCAATCTTTCTAAAATTCCCATATCTTACCCCGAATATAAAAATAACGTAGCTTCTAATCATACATGATATTTTTCACAAAAGATCGAGAAAAATATTCAAATTTTTATAAGTTATTTACTTTTTTGTGATTTCATAAGGGAAGATAGTTATGTGGAGCTACTAATGAAGAGTTGTTTATATCGGATTTTATCGTTGTCTTGCGTTTTTGTTTTGTTTGGAAGTGATGTTTCGGCTAAAGACTACGAAAATTATGGATCATCCAGTGGGTATGAGAATGATTATGGAACTGGGCAGAATCAAAGTTCTTATAATCAAAAAGGAGCTCAAGAAGCAGATTATTATCCATTTACAAATAGTTCTGGACGCATAGAAGAAAGAGAAGTTGTTGGCATAAGAATTTCTGGAAAGAAGATAGTTCTGCTTGGAACAAATAAACAGTATTATGAGGAACAAATTCAAGGAGAGGCTTTTTCAGAGTTTGATTTTTTCACTAAGTATCCTAGGCTACTTAGTGTGGATTTGAGTAATATAAAATTAACTAGAAATATGTTACAGGATCTCCAAAAATATTTGCCGAAGACTATTAAGAGTTTAATAATTAATTCGTGTTCTGTTGAAAAAGAGGATTTCGAGGAGCTGACGGATATTATTACCGGACATAAACAACTGGAATTTATAACTGTTATAGCACCAGATTATGCACAGGCAGAATCTGCCAAATTGGTTGCAGCTATCGGAGATTTGAAAGTTGTTAAGGGGTTAAATCTTACTTTGGGAGAGTTGGAGGCAGGAGGATGTGATATTCTCAAAGAGATTTTTGTTAAGTCCAAAGGAACTTTAACTAGTTTGAACTTAGGATTTATGAAAGTTGAAGATAGTGAATCTTATAATGCTTTGATAGATTCGTTGAGTGAATTAAAAAAATTAACCGTACTGGAGTACTCTGTTCTTGAGAGTACGGAGAGTCAGGTAAGTAGATTTTTTAATTCTTTAGCGAAGTTGCGTGCGCTTACCGATTTGAAATTATGTTTCTATGATTTTAAAGATCACGAAGGAGTAGAAGCTTATCATAATGCTGAAAGTTTGAACGAAGCCATGAAAAATTTAACGAATCTCGAAAGCTTAGATATTTCAAATATGGATCTTCCTGAGTCGGTATTGCAAACTATTTCTAGGGCGATGGGAGAACTTCCTCATTTGAGAAGTCTGAATGTTTCAGGTGATCCGATTAGTGTAAAGACAGCTAAGGTTTTAGCAAAATCATTGCAAAAGTTGGATAATTTAGTCACGCTGATTGCGAACAA
>Ga0310690_10001659_pt1 | contig 38845 bp, 20 predicted proteins | sample AusTroGonzalo_MG_2_FD_207661 | JGI IMG/M metagenome (GOLD analysis project Ga0310690, IMG submission 207661) | Bovine rumen microbial communities from tropical cattle in Woodstock, Queensland, Australia - Gonzalo_04 (v2) (version 2) | ecosystem: Host-associated > Mammals > Digestive system >... | reverse complement strand
TAAACACTTAAGGCCACACATATAGCTACGGCATATGACGGAGCTACATCTTTCATTTGCATTAATGTTGAATACTTTACTTCCCTTCCCACATAATAGGTATAGATGAAAAAAGCTGCCACTCTGGCAAATATCACACTAATAAGCATTGGCATAATACCATAAAATATTCCTATTAAAATTGGGCCCACATCCAAGCTCTTTGACAAAATGAATACCCGCATATATAAATCCGGTCGGCCTATTATCTTGAGCATTGACTTATTAACAGCCCACAATGGGAACAATGAAACAGCCATGCAAATATATGGGAGGTATCGCGCTGCATCCATCCACTTTTCTCCTATCAAACATATGATAAACGGTTTGGAAATGGCTGCAAGAAAGAACAAAGATATGGTTGTAACGAACATTGTAACTTTAATCATACGTCGATACACCGCTATCATATGCTCTGGTTCTTCCTGAATATTTGACAACGTAGGATATGCCACACGCTCTACAACATTTGTAAGGTTTACCGATAACAATTCCGCATAACTTCTCGCCCTGGAATACTGCCCGAGCGCCTCCATAGCATAAAATTTACCAACGACGAGTACATATATTCTGTTCCATGCTGCACCTAAAAGATTTGTTAAGGTCAGTCGCCATCCAAACCCCCACATATATTTTGCGCTCTGAGCAGAAAAAGAAAGACATGGTTTCCACGGACTTACAATGAATAGATATGTTACACTGAGTATGGATGATAAAAGATTCTGCACCACTAATGCCCAAACTCCCAATCCACAAAATGCACAAATCACCCCTGCGATGCCTCCTAAAACACTAGATATTACTTGAGAATATGTAAAAGGCTTAAAATTAATTTCTTTCGTCATTTTCGCGCCTTGAGCTGCTGATAGAGAACCTATCACCATCGTCAAGCCTAAAACTCGGGCTAATGAAGTTAACTCCGCGTTGAAGAATGTCGATAAAAGGGGGGCAAATACAAATAGGAGTGTATATGCAGCCAGACTCATCCCCAAAGTCATCCAAAACATCGTATTATAATCTTCTTCCGTGACTTTAGGTTTACGTATTAGAGATGCCCCGAAATTTCCATCTACAAAAATACCGAGAATCGCCTGTACCACCATTACCATTCCCACCATTCCATACGCCTCGGGAGATAACAGACGAGCCAGAATAATGCCTATTACAAACCCTACTCCGTGACTTACCACAGATTGTGCAGCAGTCCAGCCAACGCCCTTTAGTGTTTTATTTCGGAGATTATCTTCCATTATCAGTTTTAACAATATTCGGAAGGCTTACGACCGCTCCATTCAGCACAAGCCCATGTAACAATTTAAGTCTATTGCTGTCGACACAGTCTTAGTTTTGCTATCAAAAAAAATTCTATAGAATTATAGTGGCGTTTTTAATCTTTCAACACATCAATATGCGGTCAAAAGCATAACATAAGCATAAGATAAGCATAACATAAGTGCAACGTCACTATCCCATCAATATCTTACCGTTTATCTCTAATTCCCAAATTTCGCCATCAACTCCGCCACTTTTCCTTCCCTGTCCGATTTTGCCTCTCTCAAGAATCGCGTCAGCAGATATTGATACAGACTCGTTTGCCCCCCTTTGGCTTTTTGCTCCTCAAAATCTGCCATATACGGCGCGGCCAACTCGCTATCCTTTGCGATCTTTGATGCCAGCTTCGCCAACTGCCCGAACCCGACATGCAGCCCCTTCTCCTTATCGCTGAACTTCTCACGCGGATGAACCATCTGTACGGCAAACTGCTTCCCGTTGCGCTGACGGAAATATATGGAATCTCTTCCAGCCAGTTTTCCCCGAATCCCATCTATTCCGTTACTCAACTCAATATCTGCCATAATCTTATATCTCCATCTGCAACACCTTCTGTATCACCGGAGCCATGTCGTAATAGGCATAGTCGGCGAGACGGCCACCGAAAATGATGTCCTTTTCCTCGGCGGCAAGGGTCTTGTACTGTGCGACGATGGCGGCATTACGCTCATCATTGACCGGATAGAACGGCTCCATGCCGGGTTGCCATTCGGTGCTGTACTCACGGCTGATGACGGTCTTAGGAGTATCATATACCGCTGCGCCAAACGACTCAAAATGCTTGTGCTCAATGACACGCGTATAAGGCACTTCACGTTCGGTATAGTTGATAACTGCATTACCCTGATAGTTAGGAGTATCGAGGGTCTCTTGCTCAAAGCGGACGGTACGATACTGCAATTGGCCGTAGCGGTAGTCGTAGAACTGGTCGATCTTGCCTGTAAACACCATCTTGTCGGCAATCTCACGCCAGGCATCCTTCAGCTGTCTGTCATCACCGGATTCAGGAAGTACATCGCTGACCTTGGCGGTGAAGTAATCCACATCCGTTACGCAATCCGCGCCTTCCAGCAGTTTCTCAATCAGAACATTATAACCGCCGACAGGAATGCCTTGATAGGCATCGTTGAAGTAGTTGTTGTCATAAACAAACCGTACAGGCAGACGACGGATAATAAATGCCGGCAACTCCGTGCAGGCTCTCCCCCACTGTTTCTCCGTATAGCCCTTGATCAGTTTCTCGTATATATCTTTGCCTACCAACGTCAGCGCTTGCTCCTCAAGGTTCTGCGGCTCACGTCCGTTCAATGCCTTGACTGCCTCCGCCTTCTGCTCATCAATCTTCGCTTGCGCCTCCTCGGGAGTAATCACGCCCCACATCTGGTAGAACGTGTTCATGTTGAATGGCAGATTATACAACTTGCCCTTATAATTTGCCACAGGCGAGTTTGTATAGCGGTTGAATGGCACAAGACAATTGACAAAATCCCATACCTTCTTGTCATTGGTGTGGAAGATATGCGCGCCGTACTTGTGCACATGAATGCCCTCTACATCTTCACAATACACGTTGCCACCCAGTTGTGGGCGTTTGTCAATTACCAGGCACTTCTTACCGGCCTGCATTGCCCGGTACGCAAACATCGTTCCGAACAATCCGGAACCTACTATCAGGTAGTCATATTTATGATATTCTTTCATTCTCTTCTCTCGGTTGTCTCTCGGTCATCTCCCGGTAAACTGCCGTCATTAAGCCAACGACTGCTTGTACCAGTCAAACAGGCGTTGCACGCCGTCTTCGATCTCGACCCTGTGCGTCCAACCGAGACTATGCAACTTGCTCACATCAATCAGCTTGCGCATTGTGCCGTCGGGCTTGATGGCATCAAACAGCAGTTCGCCTTCAAAGCCAACTGTCTTTACTACCAACTCCGCCAGTTCGCGGATTGTCAGTTCCTTGCCCGTACCCACATTGATGTGGCAGTTCCGTATCTCGCCCAACGACGGAATGGCACCACCGCGACCGGTGGAATGATTTCTGTCCACTGCGCCATCTGCCGCCACGCCGTAATGCACCTGCGAGTATTTTTCTATACCGATGATGTCTGAGAAATTGACATTGATTAACACATGAACGCTGGCGTCCGCCATATCCTCACTCCAGAGAAACTCACGTAACGGCTTACCAGTACCCCACAATGTCACCTTGTTCGCCTCTATACCATAGAATGCCAGCACCTTGACAATCGTGGCCTCATCGCTCGTGCCATCCACCACATACCGTACCACTTCGCCGTTCTCGCGGATATTTGCACCTACAGGACGGATATCTAGATCCTTGCGGATCATATCCCATTGCCCATTTGCCATTAGTTTTGACAAATATATCTTGCGCATCATCGCCGGCATGACATGGGAATTTTCCAGATGGAAATTATCGTTCGGGCCATAGAGATTCGTCGGCATAACGGCTATATAGTTCGTACCATATTGCAGGTTATAGCTCTCGCACATCTTCAGTCCGGCAATCTTGGCGATGGCATACTCCTCGTTCGTATATTCCAGCGGCGAGGTAAGCAAGCAGTCCTCCTTCATCGGTTGCGGCGCATTCTTCGGATAGATGCAGGTCGAGCCGAGGAACAACAGGCGTTGCACACCATGCTTGTATGCCTCCTCAATCACGTTGCATTGAATCTGCATGTTCTTCATGATGAAGTCCGCACGATACAGGCTGTTAGCCATGATGCCGCCTACAAAAGCCGCAGCCAGCACTACAGCTTCCGGCTTCTCCTCATCAAAGAATGCCCGTACAGCCGCCTGATTGGTCAGGTCCAACTCGGCATGCGTTCTGCCTATGAGGTTATGATAGCCCCTCTCCCACAGGTTCTTCCATATCGCCGACCCAACCAGTCCGCGGTGTCCTGCTACATAGATCTTTGTACTCTTGTCCAACATGGTTGTTTGGGTTATTTTACGAGCCCTTTTTCAAGGTATTCGGCAAGGTTCACGTGTTCCTTGATTGCATCGGCAGCCACCTTTTTCATGTCGCTGTCCACCATGAGTTCAACGAGTTGCTCAAAGGTTGTGCTCTGCGGATTCCATCCGAGTTCTGCACGCGCCTTGGTCGGATCACCCCACAGGTTAACCACATCCGTCGGACGGTAGAAATCTTCGCTCACTGCAACAAGTGTTTTGCCGACAATATCTTCTCCGGCATGACGTTTGACCGCATCGGATGCGCTTACGCAGATGCCTTTCTCATGGATGCCCTCACCTTCCCAACGCAATTCGATGCCTGCGTGGTGGAACGCGAGCGTCGCGAACTCACGAACCGTATGCTGCACACCTGTAGCTATGACGAAATCTTCCGGCGTCTTATGCTGCAATATCAGCCACATGCACTCCACATAATCCTTGGCATATCCCCAGTCACGGAGACTGTCCAGATTGCCGAGCAACAATTGTTTCTGCTTGCCTTGGGCAATACGTGCGGCTGCAAGGGTTATCTTGCGCGTAACGAACGTCTCGCCACGGCGCTCGGATTCGTGGTTGAACAATATTCCCGAGCAGCAGAACATATTGTACGCCTCGCGGTACTCCTTCACAATCCAGTAGCCATACAATTTGGCAACTGCATACGGGCTGTATGGATGGAACGGCGTATTCTCGTTCTGCGGAACCTCCTCAACCTTGCCGTATAACTCCGATGTCGAAGCCTGATAGATGCGGCAACTCTTCTCCAGATGATTGGTGCGAACAGCCTCCAGGATACGCAGAACGCCTACGGCATCCACATCCGCCGTGAACTCAGGGGCATCAAAACTGACCTGCACATGGCTTTGGGCAGCCAGGTTATAAATTTCTGTCGGCTGCACCTTGCCAACCAACTTCACGAGCGACATCGAGTCCGACATGTCGGCATAGTGCAGATGAAAATGGGGTTGTCCTTCAAGATGAGCGATGCGCTCACGGAAGTCCACCGACGAACGACGGATAATGCCATGGACTTCATAGCCTTTGGTTAACAGGAACTCGCTCAAGTACGAGCCGTCTTGACCGGTCACGCCGGTGATTAAAGCAATATTCTGTGACATAATTACAAATTGATTTTCTTTAAAAAAGCCTTCGGCACATAAGCGGTCGAGGCGACACAAATACCATCCAGTTCAACCAAGACGCAGGTTTGCCCGTGCAGACGGGCTACACGACCGCGCACACCGGCGAACTTGCCCTCAATCACCTCAACAAAATCACCCTGTTTGGCAGAGAACGCCTCATTGAGATAGACACGCACATGCTCGTCGTGCTGCATCGTAACGCGTATGAAGTGACGCATTTGCTCCATTGGCACCGTCATCTTCCGGTCATACCCCATTTCATTTTTCCGGGTATGGTCATACATGAATCGAAGTTGCCCGGGCTGCCAATCTGGATGATTTTTCAGCACAATCTGTCTCTGTTGATAGTAAGCCAGTTCTTCCTCACGCGCGTACGCAAAAAACATGTTCGGCAATGCAGATACCTCCACCAGCTGCCGTTTCCCGCTACGCATGCGCGCCACCGTTTGCACGGGCGCGTACGAAAAAAGCGTTGGCGACTGTATGGTTGCAGCCACCTCGCGCTCCTTGCCATACGGTACGCGCAGCACAAACCACTGGTAACCTTCAGGTTCGACAAACGCTGGGGAAAGGATATAACTTAGGGACACCCCCGATTCTGCAATCTGAGAACAGAGGTTGTCCGGCAACAGAGCTGCCTCTCGGGACACTTCTTCTATCGCATTCACAGCCAACAACTTAGCCTATTGAATACAAAATATTAAACCTATATTTGATGCCTCACGGCATCACGCAGTTCTACGTGTTGAGCGAACTAATACGCGTGCTCGTCGTTATGCTTGAGAATAGTCTTAATTGTAAGCAGTATAATCTGCATATCCAGCATAAAACTATAATTTTCAATGTACCATACGTCTTTCTCTATGCGCTCCTGCATCTGCCATAGGTGCTCGGTCTCACCTCGCGCACCTGTGACCTGTGCCCAACCGGTTATACCGGGTTTAGCCCAATGGCGCACCATATATTTATCTACCAATTGTGAATACTCCTCGGTGTGTTTCAGCATGTGCGGTCGAGGACCTACTACAGACATTTCGCCTCGCAACACATTGATAAACTGAGGCGTTTCGTCTATATTGGTCTTACGCAGGAAATCGCCAAACGGGAATTTGCGAGGGTCATTTTTGGTGGCCTGCAGTTCGTCTGCTTGGTCATTCAAGTGCATTGAGCGGAACTTATAACAAATGAAGTCTTTCCCCTGAATACCTGTACGCTTCTGTTTGAAGAACACGGGACCTTTGCTTGACAACTTGATACCAATCGCGCAGAATACAAAAATAAACGGGAAAACTGTACACAGGAACAATAGTGAGAACACGATATCGAACAAGCGTTTGACGATGCGATTAAACGGCTCATTCAAGGGTTCTTCGCGAATCGAAAGGACCGGCATATTGCCCACCATCTCCACCTGCATCACATGATGTACATAGTTGCGCACATTCGGAACGGAATAGAATCGTATCAAGTGATTCTCGCAGTAATTCATTAGTTCAAGGATCTCCTTGTTATGACGGCTGGTAAGATTGCAGAACACAATATCCACCGGCTGCTTCTTTAAATATGGTTCAATGTCAGCAATCGCTCCCAGACGCGGTAACACATCGGTAAATTGATTGTCGGTACTTTCGTCAAAATAGCCTTTCACACGGAAACCTGTAGTAGGATTTAGCGAAAGCTCGTCGTATAAATACCGTAGGTTATGTCCCGCTCCCACAAACAACACACGACGGTTGCTAATACCATATGTACGGAAGCGACGGATAATACCTCGAGACCCCATACGACTTATGAAAATCACAAGAGCCAGTACAGCCCAATCAACCGGCAGAAACCATAAATACTCTATAGGCTCATATATGCGCGCAGAATACACTGCTAACACATATAGCACAAACAATAGCACGGAACTCCTTAATGTATGACTTGCAATCTGGGCAGCCTTAGCCAATGGGAGGTGCGCCATTGGAGGAAAGAAAAGGACGACAAAAATATAACAAATCCCCAGCCAGACATACCATCCCTGAATCATCGGAATTATGCCAATAGCCATTCCGCCCCAATAGAAGAGGTAAATAAAGAGAAGGTCAACCAGCGTGATTAACCATTTCCACAATGATTCAGTATCAGAAAATGATTGCATTTAGTATGCGTCTTTGTGTTTTTCTCCGTAATAGCCATAGTGTCCGTAGCCGTAGCGACCGTAGCCGTAGCGACCGTAGCCGTAGCGACCGTAACCGTAGCGACCATAACCATAACCGCGCTTTCCGCCGGTTGAGGCATTAAGTATGCATGCCATGTTGTGCATCTTCTGCTGGGCATAAATATCCTGTATATATGGCAACATCTCACGTGAGATATAGTTGGCACGCGTTACAAAAATAGTCATATCTGCATACTTGTCCAGATGGAATGTATCCGATACAAGATACAATGGTGACGTGTCAACAATTATATAATCATACCGTTCTTTCATTGCGTTAAAGAGCAATTCCATATTCGCGGACTGAATCAGTTCTCCCGGATTAGGCGGGATAGCACCTGAAGGCATCACATCCATGCTGTCAACAACCCCGGATGGGATAATCAGGTCATCCAACGGCATTGCCGGATCTAGCAGGAATGATGTCAAATGCCCCTTGAAGTCTATATGCAAATATTGCGACAAGGTAGGCTTGCGGATATCTAACCCGACAATTATTACTTTCTTTTTCAACAAGGCTAACGACGCTGCAATGTTTATTGCCACATACGATTTACCTTCGCCATTCAAAGCTGATGTTACGAGTATAACAGGCGACTTCTTTTCTGGTAACATAAAACGAAGATTCGTTCGTATAGTTCGGAACAGCTCTGCCTGTGCTGAATTGTTATGGCTTTCTACAGCAACGACATTCTCCGACGGACTATATAGTACATGCCCGAGGAATGGCGCTTTCACTACCGATTGGAACTCACGTTGGTCCTTCACCTCATCATTGAGATAGTCTATTAAGAAAATAATAAGGAATGGAAGCCCCAAACCAAGAGCAATAGCGATAATATAAATTCTATTTTTTCGTGGGGAAACAGGACCACTGACTATTGGTGCATCAATTGTCTTTGCCGGCATGACTGTCGATGCCAAAGTTAATGCATTTTCTTCGCGTTTCTGATAAAGGTAGATATAGAGTTTCTCTTTGATCTCTTGTTGGCGTTTAATCTCTATATACTTCCGCTCCTTTTCCGGTGTTTTGTACAACCGTGATGTAAGTTCCCTGTCTTTTTTGGCTAAATCCGTCTTCTGAATTTGTAACCCTTTGTGTATATTCTCTATTGAAGACAAAATAGTCTGACGTAAGGTTCTTGCCTCCTCTATTGACTGCGTATAACTTGGGTTTAGCTCTGTAGCACTCCGAGCTATACGCATCTGTTTTAGAAGTAAGGCATTATAGTCGTTGATGAGTTTCTGGAGAGCTCCGTCCTTCACGCCCAAATTCGATGGGATTAGTGCTTGTTCGTTATTCGGTTCCTTAAGATAATCAGCTAAAAAAATCAACAAGTTTATCTGAGTTTCGACCTCCGTCAACTCACGCTGATAATTTGTTTGATTGGATAAAACAATATTTAACTCACGGGATATATCCGTCAAGCCGTTTTCTTTCATATACGATTCCACCGCCGTCTCCACTTCTCCTAATTCACTCTCAACAATCTGGAGACGCTCATCAATAAAGTTCGCCGTATTCGTAGCCATGATGTTCTTGTCAATGACGGCATCCATATTGTATAATTCAACGACTTTATTAATTATATCCTGCGCACGCCTTGGCATATCACTGTACATTGTAAGAATAATCACATTACTCTCTTTTTTAGCCGGACTGCACATCAAACAATTAAGGTGACCATTTGCACACGAAGAAACAGGTCCCGTACTGATACGCATTATATCTCCCACCTTCAATGCCCTTATTTCCGTAAAGTACAGCAACCCAGCGTCTGTCGGAACCGGATTCTGCAGATTATTCAAATGTATCTTCGACTCATTTCCTCGATAGTTAACTGTCAATAAGTACTCTGTTTCCTTACGCTCGATCTCAAGCGCCAACCATTTTAGCGTGTCAAGCGCCCCGGGTTGGAACGACAGCATGACATCAGCATTCGGATATTGGCCTTCCCAGCGCAATCCGACCTTCTTTCTGTACTCCGTCTGCAAGTTGAGCGAACGCACTACTTGCTCCATGATTGTATGAGATTGGATTATCTGTATTTCATCACCAATAATCTTACTCGTCTGATAACCCATCAACTCCAACATATCAGTTTGCAATGAAGAACGAGACATATTATTATCCGTACGAATCATGATTGTTGAAGATATTGAATGTACGTTAGTCTTCATTTGCAAGAATAATACAGCCAACCCTACACACAAGGCTGCACACAACACAAACCAATACCAATAATGCAGACAATGGAAAAGCAGTTTGATATAATCAAACTCCTGATTATCTTGTTGTTTCTGCAATTGAGCCATAACAGACTATTTTTGCATCATTTATGTATACTATTTGCTATTTCTTTCTTTCAGTATAAGCGAATTGCTATACACCGAAACTATAACCGTCGCCATGGAGCCAAGCGTCGTTATCATTGACAAATACAATGGGATGTTTTGTGACGAAATCGCACGAGCATTATTCGGTTCCACATATATAACATCATTCTGACGGATATGGTAATAGGGCGACGCAAAAATAGATTCATCATTCAAGTTCAACCGGGCAAATTCCATTTTTCCATCCACCTCACGAGATAATAGCACGTTATTACGCTTACCATAGATTGTCAAATCACCGGCCATCCCCAATGCTTCAAATATTGTCATACCTTGCTTTGAGACACCATGCCGTCCTGGATTTTTTACTTCTCCCAATATGGTCACATAGAAATTCAAAAAACTTATGTTGATAATCGGATCTTTCACGGAACGGGATACAAGTAGCGTAAGTGTATCTTTCAGCATCGTGGTTGTCAGCCCATCTACATGCAACTTCCCCAGCACTGGGAAATCAATATAGCCATCAGGATCCACCCAATAACCTTGAAGAGAGCCACCACCATTTGCAGCTGTAACAGTTTTCGAGCCAAGATTCTGCACATTGGCTACCGGCATATTAAAAGCCTGAACCGCCTCCACATCCAACGCATTCACGAAAATCGATAGCAAGTCGCCCTTCGTGATATAATTCTCGTTTAGCGGTGAATAAGTCTTATTAATCGAGTCTGCTGAGGATGCATCCACATCACGCAGATACGACAACCTGCGCTGCGAGACGCATGAACTCAGCAGAGCCACGCTACAGATGATGATGCTATATAATAGTACATGCTTCATGACCAGTACGCCCTTCAGAGATTGTTGAATCACACTACAGATTACTCTTCTTCATCCACATCCAAATTTACTGTATCCGGAATTACAATCTTTGGTTTCTCCACAGGGTAGATAATAACATGCGAAGCACGTGACATCTGAACATCTCCACTGATAATCTCTATTTCAGTTGAGATATTCTCGGGATCTACGCCATTGTCAATGAGCACTTTCTTGATGGTTTCCGCACGACGCTGGCAGAGGCGCTCGTTCACTTCCTTTGCACCTGTTTCAGCATCGGCCGTACCGATAACCTTGTACATGTGGATATAGTTCGGGTCGTTGAGGCTGATCAGACGCAGATACGTATTCATATGCGCCTTCTCGTGCTGCGACAACTCTGAGGAGTTTATAGCGTAATACACAGTCAATTCCATCGTATCAGGAACGCCATAGAAAGTTGTATCCTTTGTGATAGCAGCCACTAGTTGTGCAAGTTCCTTACGCTCCTGTTCACGCTGGCTTACAGACTCCTCAAGTTTCTCATTCTCCTCCTCAACTTGTGCACGCTTTTGGTCCAATTCATCATTGGCGGCCCGCAATTCTTCAAGCGTTGCCTTATACGGGTTCTCAACAGTTTTCTTCCAACCGACCTTGTTAAAGCGATAGGTCACACCTACCAAAGCATGCATATTGAGTGCAATGCCGGATTCCAAACCGTACTTACGAGCTGTAGTAATCGTTCCGCGCAAATCCAGATTGATGAGCCAATGCTCAGCTACATGGAAACGACTGAGGAAGCCCAAACCGCCACCGATACCGGCATTGCAAACCTGATTGGCCACAACGCCAACATGCAGATAGGGCACAGCATCGTAGATACGGTTAGGCTTATAACCGCCGAACTGCGTAGTCCAATCCCACAATGCATCCACATGAATATAATTATCAAAGTCGCCTATAGGGAACTCCGTCTTATTCTCCTTTGCGGTTCGGAACGGCAGATAACCGGCTAACCAGCCGATACGCAAAGCAGCATACGGATTGAACCATTTAGTGGCGGTGATCTCTGCTGCACCGCCTAATGCATCAAAAATCGTTCTATCTCCACTTATAATGAGAGCAGATGTAGTCTTCTCGTTGTGCCCCATACCGTTAAACAGCAGGCTAACACCACCGGCCAGGTTAATCTCCCAGTTGTCAGCGAAACGGTTAGGCACGTACCGTAACTCAATCTCGTCATCTGCAAACTCATCCGCTACCGGTTCTTCGACGAGTTCATCAGCCGACTTTATCGAGTCAGTCTCAACCAATGCTTGATTATCAACAAATTGCGCCGTCTCGCCCACAGGCTCTGCTGTCTCATTGGAAATTGCGGACGAATCAACAGCAGCGACTGCATCCGGCTCATTTACTGTGTCAGGTTTCGCCGCAAGCGCTGCCGGATCAGCCACGAGCACATAATCATTTCCATCCACCACGGCAACCGAATCCAATACGGCAGGCTCACCAACCTCCTGTGACATAACGGGTAATACACAAGCGAGCACAGCCGCAAACAAAAGTGTAAACTTTTTCATCAGAATTTATTCTATTAGTTAATTATTTTCGCAAAAAATCAATTAGGGTCGCAAAGTTACTATTTTTTTTTGACATATGCAAATATTTTTACAAAAAATTTACTTTTTCTTTCAAATATCCGCTTATTATGCTATCTGTCTCTGTCTTTAAGCACCTTTTTATCGCTTTGAAGCTTCAAAGCAACATGATACAGACCAGCAATGCCCCCATGTTAGGCAGTCCCATCACAGACGGCATTTCCATCGCACGGCGAATGCCGATACTGCGATATCGCTTATTTATTCAAAATGCATGACACGTGCGGGCGAGATGCGCGTTGCAAGGGAAGTGGGGGCCAGCAAGGTGAGTAGACTGACGGCAAGAATAAGTATATTCAGCACAATCAGTCCAAGCCAAGGAAAGGCGACAGGAACATAGCTGACATAGTACGTGGAGGCATCAAGAGGAATGATATGGGTCAGGTACTGCAGTGCCGCCAATGACAAGCCGAGGATATTACCCCAAAGCATACCTTTTCCAATAAGGATTGTCGCCTCATGAACAAAAACACGCCGGATAAAACGGTTGTTTGCGCCTAATGCCTTGAGTATACCGATGAGCTGAATTGCGTCCAGAATAAGGATAATGAGTCCTGACACAATATTGAACCCAGATACAGCCAGCATGAGGATAATAATCACCCATACATTCATATCCAAAAGGTCAAGCCAGTAAAAGACTGCAGGATGCATTTGCATGACACTCTGGGGATAGTATGCACTCCCTTCCTCATCCAGACGGTTGGCAACAGAGAAATACACACGGTCATAGACCTCGTCGAGATAACGCAGATCGGTCAATCGCATCTCAATACCTGACACCTGGGAAGGCTGCCATCCGTTAAGCTGTATAAGGGTTGGCATCGGACACAGGACAAAGAGACGGTCATAGTCTGCAAACGAGGAGTCATAGATTCCGCAAACGCTGAAACGGCGCACCTTGAGCGCATCACCAACAAAGTAACAGAATACTCCGTCACCGACTGACAATCCCAGCAAACGGGCATTTTCCCTGGAGATGAGAATGTCATTGGGCTGAACAGGTAATGCGCCTTCCACCAGATTCATGCTATAAAACATCCATGCATCATTATTTTCAACCGGAAGGCCTTTGAGCACTATGCCCTGGAAATTGTCATCGGTCTTTAGCATGCCGGGCTTGGTGGCAAAAGTATTGACTGAAGCGACATGCGGCATATGCGCCAGCACATCAAGCAAACTGTCCGGCGCAAAGACAGGCTGATACTCATAGGTATTATTGTTATCGAAGCTGGTAATCTGGATATGCGCGCCGAACCCGGCCACCTTTTCCGTTACAGTCTGTTTGAAACCGATAACCACGCACACCGTGACAAGCATGACCATAACACCTATGGCAATCCCCACAAGAGCCACACGCACGGCCGGCCGTGCGGTACGGTGCGCCGCTGAAGAATAGTACAATCTGCGTGCTATTTGCCATTCTGTTCGCATAACTGTCTGTGTGGCACGATTTTTGCTTAAGATTAATTGCTATGTTTCAATATGTGTATATCGTGTTTGTTCTGCTTCTGGCTTCTGTCGGACACTTTGCCGTAGCGCAAGAGTTGCAGCCAATGCCTCGCCGTACAGCCGAGGAACGCGCCATGAAACAGACGGAGATGCTTGTGCGCGAACTGAATATACGCGATTCCATGTTGCGGGACACATTGTACCGCGTTCATTTGCGTTATGCACGTTCACGTGAAGATGCATGCAGCCGATCAGAGGCAGTGGAACGTATGAACCGTCTGCTTGGAGAACTGAAAGTCATACTCAGTACAGAGCAGTTTGAACGCCTGCAATCTATCCCTCATCAGCACGGGGCTCGCGCGCATCGTGCGGAAAGAGACAGTCTCGTCCCAGGCGCCACGACAACCACGCCATAAGGCTTCCGACAACCAGTCCCGCAGCTATATCCAACGGATAATGCACTCCCAAATACATTCTGCTGTAACAATTGAGCATCACCCACCCCATCAACGGCAGGGTGACATACAAGTGTGTCTGCCATGACTTTCCATGCGTGAACAGCAAGGAACAGAGCACTGCACACGCCATAGTATTTGCCGCGTGATTACTACAAAAGCCATATGCTCCGCCACGATAACCGTTGACCACATGTACGAGTGCACCAATCTCCACATCGTGCGTAGGCCGCGGACGCGCGACAAGCGGCTTGATGAGTTGCGCACATATAAGATCTGCACCGCCTACGGCTATAGCGATCATCACCAGAGCGATGATAATAGTCAACAGACGAAAGTCAAAAGAAAAAAGCTTGATTACTTTCGTACGCTGTCTCCAGAATTTCACGAAAAGACAGACGATGAGCAAAGCGTATAGCGGCAGCCAGGTAACAGCCTGACTGACCTGCCAGAAGAACGCATCCGCCCAAGGAGCGTGCGCACCGTTGATGGCAAGAAGCCATGATTTATCAATATGAATCAGTTGTTCAAACATAGTTTATCATTGCGCAGGCGACGATAGCGGCCGTTTCGGTACGCAGGCGCGCTTCGCCCAGACTGACAGGAACAAAACCGTGCTCTATTGCCAAGTGCACCTCATCATCACTAAATCCTCCTTCCGGTCCGATGAGGACAAGGAAGGATTCAGAACTTGGGATTTCAGATTCGGTATTGATTACTTCAAGTTTCTGATTACTCCCGCAAGGAGTATTTTTTCGCAGTTCATCACTGAGGTCACGCTTGTCAGTCCACGGTGAGGAGTGTGCAATGTAGCGATGTTCCTCCGAAGCGTTCATAATGCAATCTTTGACCGATGTGAGTTCGTTTAGGTGCGGTAAATATGCTGACAAGCTTTGCTTGGCTGCGGAAAGGATAATCTTTTGCAGGCGGTCGGTACGAATGACCTTGCGCTCGGAGTGGTGACATATCAACGGAGTAATCAAATCCACGCCAATCTCGGTACATTTCTCGGCGAGCCACTCCATACGATCTATGTTCTTTGTCGGCGCAACAGCTATATGCACGCTACTGCGGTGGTGCTTGGCTTGCTGCTCTACGCAGATGATCTCCGCCTCACAGTGCCTGGAATGCGGATTAGTGATGAGCGCCTCATACAGTTTTCCTCTGCCGTCTGCGACATGAATTGTATCACCTGCCGTATAACGCAACACGCGCACAGCGTGCGTGCTTTCCTCTGCGTCAAGCACTATCGTCTGTCCGACTTGAGCATCAGAGATATTTATGTCATAAAACAAATACATTGAGGAGCAACAACTGACAATTAAATAACACGTGAGCAACCGGCAGTGGTCAATTACAAGTTGGCTTCTTTGAGCCGTTCGGCATTCTCTGCCACGGTAAGGGCATCAATAACACCTTGTATGTCACCGTCCATGAACGCAGCGAGGTTATATATCGTATATCCTATACGGTGGTCAGTGATACGGCCCTGGGGATAGTTGTACGTACGGATCTTCGCCGAACGGTCACCGGTAGAGACCATCGTCTTACGGCGTGAGGCTATATCATCAATGTACTTCTGATGTTCCTTGTCGTATATCTGTGTGCGCAAGCGCGCGAGTGCGCGTTCCTTATTTTTAGGCTGGTCACGCGTCTCTGTACATTCAATAAGAATCTCCTGCACCTCACCTGTATTAGGGTTCTTCCACATGTAGCGCAACCGCACGCCGGACTCAACCTTGTTGACATTCTGTCCGCCGGCGCCTCCGGAGCGGAAAGTCTCCCACTTGATCTCTCCTTCGTTGATATGCACCTCAAACTCGTCCGCCTCCGGGAGCACAGCAACCGTAGCTGCAGATGTGTGCAAACGTCCCTGCGTTTCCGTTGCCGGGACCCGTTGCACGCGGTGTACGCCGGATTCATACTTGAGTGTGCCGTAAACGCTCTGCCCCGTAACGTTGAAAATAATCTCCTTATATCCGCCTACAGCTCCTTCGGAGAATGATGATACGGAGTATTTGAACCCCTTGAGTTCGAAGTATTTGGTGTACATACGGAACAGGTCTCCGGCAAACAAAGCAGCCTCGTCACCGCCCGTACCACTGCGTATCTCCATTACAACATTCTTGCCGTCCTCGGGGTCTTGCGGCAGGAGTTGAAGCTTGACATCCTCCTCCAAAGCCGGCAACTGCGATTCAAGCGAGTCTATCTCTTCACGCGCCAGTTCCTTCATCTCGGGATCAGACTCATGGAAGAATACCTCTTTTGCTGAAGCAAGTTGCATGACAGCCTGCTTGTACTTGCCGGCTGATGAGAGAACGCGCTCAAGGTCATGGTACTCGCGATTGAGACGCACATACCTCGCCTGATCTGCGATAACCGCCGGATCCGTGAGCAGCAGGTTTATCTCATGAAATTTGCCTTCCAGGCCTTCTATCTTCTCAAGGATATCCATTTCTTGTTCGTCTGTTGCTAATAGTCTTCACCCTCTGGTCGTTACGTGATTATTCTTCATCGTCGGTATAGTAATTGTACGCATTACGGCGACGGCGGTGGATAAGGTCGTCCAGGAAGAGCCATATCTGTTGTTTGAGCGGCATACGGTTCTTATGTTTGCCATGCTTGGATGACTTGCTCGCACCATAGCCATAACCGTAGCCATAGCCATACGTTCCGTAACCGTACTGACGCTTGCCGTAACCGTAGCCATAACCATAGCCATAACCGGAATGGAAACCTTCCGACGGAACATCTGAAAGCACGATGTGAATCTTTCCGGCATAGTCTTCCTCCAGCGCCTCCAATGTCTGTGCGCAGAATGATTTAGATGTCTGCAGGCAACGAATGACGAAGATAGTAATGTCAGTATCTGCCACTATCGACAATGCGTCAGGAACCTGACCGATAGGCGAGGTATCCATAACAATATAGTCATACTTCTCACGCATCTTCTCTATAAACTGATGGAGCTTGTCGCTGTGAATGAGCTCGCCCGGATTTGGCGGAACTGCACCTGCACGAATGAAATCGAAATCGAAATTGTCATTGTGGATAATCAGTTCATCTTCAGTGCACTCGTCAATGAGGTAGTTGGTTATACCCACGCCATTCTCCACAGCGAGTTTGGTATGCACGTTCGGCTTGCGGATATCAAGGTCAATGAGCAGGGTCTTCTTGCCTGTCATACCATAAAGGGCCGCAAGGTTGGTGGACATAAACGTCTTACCGTCACCGGACTCGGCAGAGGTAACGCAGATAAGAAGTTTCTCCTTACGTCCGACAATGAACTCAATACGCGTTCGCATAGCGCGCAGCATCTCGGCATATCCGGAACGCGGCGAAGTCTTGACAAGCGTCGGGTTCTGCGATCTTGCGTGCCGAAGCATTCCGATAAGACGGAACTTGGAGAGTTTCTCCACCTCCTTGGGTGTACGCACCTTGTCATTGAGCAGTTCGGAGAGAATTATGAGGAGTAACGGCAGCACGAAACCAACAGCCAGATAGGTGCTCATCGTCTTCTTCTTTACTTTCTCGTTCACCAGTTTGGTGGTGGTTCGCGCACGGTCAAGAATCTCGTTGTCGGGCGTATTGGAAGCCTTCTGGATCTCCGACTCGGCACGTTTCTGAAGGAAGAATGTATAATAGTTGTCATCAATACGATAGTTACGCTCAATGGCCACCATCTGCAATTCTTTCTCAGGCAGGCGCTTGATGTCCCGCTCAACTTCGGCATAGCGCTCTTTGAGGTCCTGCTTCTCTATCTCCAGCGACTTGCGCATTGATTTGATGACCTCGGCTATCGTGAGTTTGACATTCTCGATATCCTTTGTATATTTGGCGTAGAACACGTTCTTTTCCGTCAGTTCTCCACGCTGTATATGCAGGTCGTTGAGCTGTCCTACCAGTGCCATGAGCATCTGCTCGTCCAACCCCAGTGAAGCTGGTGCGATGACAGTCCCCTGCTCAATGGACTCATGCAGGTAGTTGTCAAGGTAGTCAAGATACGTCTCTTTTAGCCGCAGCTGGAGCACCTGCTGGTCGTAACCGGAGATCATCGACATCAGCTGCGAAGCGTAGGAACTTACATCCACAAAACGGTTCTCCTGCCGGAAAGCCGTCATTTCACCCTCAGAGGTTTCCAAAGACTGCTGTAGAACAGTAAGCTGCTCGTTGATGAAATGAATGGACTTTTCCGCCTGCTCGTTCTTGCGTTCGAGGTTCTGTATAAGGAATATATCCGATAGTTTGTCAATAAAGTCGCAATCCCGTTCGGGCGTCTCACTGGTAAGACCTATGCACAACACAGTCGAACTCTGCTGCAGGAAGTTCAGCTGCAAGCGCGACTGGAACTCCAGCACCAATGATTCGCGTGAGCGGAAGCGGAAGAAATACCTTCCTTTGCTCGCCATAAAAGTGGTTGGTAAAATATATCCGGAGAAATACGGTGTCTCAACAAGTTCTGCATAATGAGTCTCTATGCGGAACGGGTTGTCAGACTGGTCATCATCGATGGAAATAACAAGTGAGCCATCCTCCTGTATATCCAGACGGAACAACGGATCATATGACCTATCGTTGAGTGCTGTCGGTTCCACGGTGAACGGTGTCATACGGTACAGGTTGCGCGTCTTGAAGCGTCCCATCGTGATATACTCGACATTCAGGAACGGCAGCGAGTCAACAGTACGACTGATAAGGTCGTGCGAACGCAGACGGAGCACCTGGTTGTTAACATCGTTCATACCCTCGTCAATACGGAAGCCCTGCATAAGGTTTGCGCCATAGCCGCTGGACTGCTTGATAATAATCGTACCGTAACTATAGTACGACGGAATCCACCGTCTGTTCTTGAGCATCGCAAGCGAGAAGGCGATAGCCAAGCCGAGCGCAAACAGATACCAGTAGTGCAGGAAACGCACCACCCACTCCATGACATTAATGTTCGAGCCACCATTGCCGTCATCAGCCCCCTGAACATCCATCGTGGCACCGTAGGGATTGGCATACGGACTGCCATACGGGTTACCATAGGGATTAGCGTATGGATTGGCATACGGATTGGCGTACGGGTTGGTATAAGGATTGTTGTCTGCCATAGTTGTTTACAATTTGGGCATTTACCATTTACAAATTAGAAGTTCACATTAGGTATATAGTTCAGCACGGAGATTAGCAGCGATACCGATGAAGTGATCAATGCGATAAATCCGCTGTAAGAAGGCACCTTGTAGAATGCACCCGGTTCACGGCTGACGTATATGAGATCGTTGGGATAGATATAGTAGTATTTTGAGTCAACGATAGTCCTGGAGCGGATATCGAACTCCAGCACCTCCGGCGGCTCGTTACCATTAGGACGGACAATGCGCACATGCTTCCGGTCACCGGAATTAGCGACGTCACCGGTCATTGCGAGCGCCTGGAAGATTGTCATTCGCTCCTTGTAAATCCTGTACTGTCCCGATCCGAGGTCACCAAGGACGGTGAAATTCTTGTTATACAGCGACAGCTTGATGTCTGCATCCGGGATAATCTGCCGAAAATACGCCTGCAGCGTATCTTGCGCCTCCCGTTCGGTCAGTCCTTGCAGATGCACAGGCGGAAGGAAAGGTATATCTACCGTACCATCGGAGTGAATGCGATAGGAGGTGGCATACTGAGTACTGATCTGCTGATCCGCAGCCATTGCTTTGGATATGGTTTCATCCATCGTGACCAGACGATAAACAATCTCGTCATTGACATGCAAGCGATAGGGTTCATAAGGCACGCTGTCGTATTCAGGGATGCCCTTGCGCTCCTGCAAGAGGCCAATCTGACGGTTGGAGTAACAGCCTGTAAGCATACAGGCTATTGTTATCAGGAGGTACAGATAATGTCTTGTGTTCATATTCATTTCCTCCTTACTTTTGTTTCGAACGCTCGATGGCATTCATCGTGCGTACTACAATTGCATAAATAAAACCACCAAACGAGAGAGTTGTCGCCACCACGGCAATCGTAGTGGATACATGGTTGATGCCGAACGAATGCCCCGGCATGTACTGGATGTAAATGACATCATTGGGTTCGATATAGTAGAACTCCGAGTTGATGATATCCTTGCTTCGGATATCAAACGTGCGGATAGTGGTCTCCCCCTCTATCTCGCGCAGAATACGGATTTTCGAGTGGTCACCATAATCCGCTATATCTCCTGCCATGGCCAGCGCTTCGAAAATATTCACTTTCTCCTTGATGAGCGGCACTCGCGCACTCTGAACTGCACCAATCACGGAGAAATACCGATTCACAACACGCACATCGACCGACATAAGCGCATAGTCCCCTATGCTCTTCACAAGTCCGGCCAGCTGTTCCTCAAGCAGAAGCTTGACCTCACGTGTTGTTTTTCCGCGGACGGGGACATCGCCTATCATCGGGTACTGGATATTTCCGTTTTCGTCTACCAAAAACGAATAAAGCTCGTTGGTACCATAGGCATCACCGCCGTTCATCATCTGCTGGCGTATATAAGAGCCGTTCGCACCGTTGTTAAAGAGTTTGGTAAGATTTTCGTCCACGGAATAGACCTGTATGTACAGCCTGTCACTCATACGGATACGGTAATCCTCGAAGTCGAGAGTATCCACATAAGATGGAATCTTCTTCCCGTCAGGCTCCTGTAGCAGATTGACCTTCTTCGACGTCAGACATGAACTGAACGCCAAAGCCAACAGGCATAATAGGAATATGTGTGATTGTTTTTTCATTTTTAACAGTCTTCTATCTTGAGTTTTGCCATAATCAGCCCCGGCAATGGTCCGATAATGACCCGATAACGGATTGTAAACGCCCCGAGCTATGACCTTACATTATCTGCGTTCGTCCCAACCGAACGGGTGCGGGGCTAATGGCAGTTTGGCAAGCGGATGGTAGTCACCGACCAAACCGACGGGTTCGGACTTACGAATCTGCGCCACCGTCTCTATACAGTTCCGCGCCTCGGCAATACGGAAACCCTGCCCTGCAAGTATCTGCTTGTAGCTCTCAGTATGCAGTTCGGTAAAGCCCTGCGAGAACTCAAACTCCTCGCCGTCAATCTTCAGGGTGCGGTAAGTACGTTTCTCGCCCTGTACGGCATTCGCAGGAAGGCAAACAGAGTTAATGGACAGGAAATAACGCACACGCGCTTTCTCAAGTTCAAGATACCCTGCCACGCGGTCGAAAGACATCACATGGACTATATTCTGCTTAACCGGGCCGAACACCCACTGGAGCATATCATAGAAATGTACTCCGATATTCGTAGCTATACCGCCGGACTTATGCACATCGCCTTTCCATGACGAGTAATACCACTTACCACGCGAAGTGATGTATGTCAAATCGACGTCATAAATCTTATCCTTAGGACCGTTGTCCACTTTCTGCTTAAGAGCGCGGATCTTGTCGTGCAGGCGCAACTGGAGAATGGTATAGGCCTTATGCCCCGTCTCCTGCTCAAGCTCCATAAGGTTATCGATATTATAAGGATTGAGCACCAGCGGCTTTTCGCATATGACATCGCAGCCCAAACGCAAACCGTAGCGGATAAACGCGTCATGCGTGTAATTAGGGGTACAGATACTTACCCAATGAAGCGGATTGTCCGTACGCATCTGCTTGGAGCAGAAGCGGTCAAACTGCTCGTTCTCAGTAAAGAATGAGCAGTCAGGGAACGATGAATCAAGACGCCCGACGCTGTCGAACTTATCATACGCCACCATCAGGTTGTTGCCCGTATCGGCGATAGCTTTGATGTGCCGCGGTGCAATATATCCTGCGGCACCAATCAGTGCAAAATTCAGCATACAATAATCATTACACACAAAGTGGCTACAAAGTTACGAAAAAAAAAAGATATATGCAAATCTTTTATCGTTTTTTTTACAAAAAACGCATCAGGCGCGCAATCATGCAACTATAATCCACAAAAGTGCCCATCGGATGACGGGCACTTTTGTAGGATTACACGGAACTTATCGCACCGCAAGGCTATAACTACTACTGAACGATAAACTTGCCGGACTGTAAGCGCGTCTTATCGCTGTAGAAGAGGTAGAAGAACGTCTGTCCATGTACGGGGATGGTAAAGTATGCGGCATCTCCGCTGGCGTCAATGAGCACCTCACGTCCCGTGGGATCAATAGACATCGTGGCGTTGTTTGGGTTACATACAGGCACATCCTGATTGAGGAAGAGGTGACCCTTATCGTCGTAGATCGCTATCTTCGTATTCAGACGGATGGAATATGCAGCGAAGGTCTCTGAGCCTGCAATCTGCTTAAGCAGTACGTCCGTCGAACGCGGGGTGATACCTGAGTTCATGGAGGACAACTCGAAGTGAACAGTGTACAGTGTCTCCGATCCGTCAGGTGCAACACAAAAGACTTTGGTAGCACCTCCGAGTTCACCCGGAGTTACAAGCACATCTGCGGCTTCATCCTGTGCTATACCCTCAACCGACGGGAGTATCTCGCCCTCGAGTACGATGTAGGTGTATTCGTATGTCTCGGGATCAAAGTTGGTAATCGTTCGTCCGTTAACCGTAAGGTCCTTGAGCAGGCTGTTGCCGGCGAGCAAGATGACCTGACGGATGTCATACTGGCGCATGGATCCGTTGGCTGCAGTGACAAGGATTTGTACTGTACCATTGTCACCGGAAACCTCAACCCGCTCTGACGGATCAGCCAGAGTCCATGTAACAGCCTCTACAGGGAAGAACGCCGTCGAGTCGGTGCCGACAGGATACTCAACAGTATAGATGAGCGAATCCTTGTCAAACCCTTCGATGCTCTTGCCCCAGATACGTATATCCTCCAGCCAGTTGTACGGACACTTCTCAACGATGAAGTGTACCTCGTAATCACGGAAGTGCTCCTCGTCAGCAGACGTGACACTTACGGTGACATTCTGTCCTTCATCGCCCTCAATCAGGTCATATGTAGCCGTACTGTCGGCAGTCTGAACAGTCACCTTGGGCAAAGTAGTTGTGCCATAAGGCAGCATGATGGTGTACTCCAGCGTATCCGCATAGAAGTTCTCATAAGGCACACCGTCCAGCAAGATAGCAGCGAGGCTTGCATCTTGCGACTTGCCGGCGACGAATGCAAGAGTGTACCGGGCTGTGGCTATGCCGTTCTCGGCAGTTACGTCAATGGTGATTGTATCGTTCTCCATGGCCATAACCGTCTGTTGTCCCTCACGGGCAAGGTAGGTGACGAGAGGTATCTCACTGGTGCCATAAGGCAGGTTAACGGTATAATCGAACTTCTCAGGATCGAAGCCCTTGAGTTCCTTCTTCTCGCCACAATAGATGGTTATAAGCGTCGGGTCATCACTCTTTTCTGGTTCGAAACGAATTATATAAGTACGCGCACGACCGTTCTCGGCTGTGACAGTAATCTTATAGGTGTCATCAACGAACGTTGAGAGTGTATCCTGGTAGCTGTCACCGAGCTGAACATCTACCACAGGGCTCTGGGTTGCCGTCTTGGGAATGATATAAGTGTAGTTGAGTTCGTCGGCACGGAAGCCCTCCAACGGACGCTTACCCAAACCAACATTCACCGTTATCGAACGGAGTGTATCGATGTTAGACGGCTGAATGTCGTAAACGAGGGTATATGTCTCAGTATGCAGTCCGTCGTGTGCGGTCACCTTACACATATATGTTGTGCGGTACTGCGTGACGATGGTGTCCACCTGTTGCGGCAACTGGAAGTTGTCACCCGGCTCAAAGAGCGGGAACGGCACAGTACGCACTCCCATAGGCAGAGCATAAGCATAATAGAACGAGTCCGGACGGAAACCGTCAATCATGTCAGCACCTTCATATATTCCCTTAAGCGTAGCTACAGATGAGTATGTATAATGGAATATGACGCTGTATGTCTGTTTGTCACCGTTCTCAGCCGTAACATCAAGGTCGGTACGCAAGCCGTCATCGGATACTGTCTTTTCCACAGTCTGCACATTCTCCTCGCTGGCTATACCATCCACAGACGGAACGCTCACCTGCCCGATAGGCAGATTAATGTCATAAACGAGTACTTCAGGCACGAAAGTCTTAAGCGAATCAGCACCGATGAAGATCATCGACAAGGTCGTGTTCTTCGATTTTTCAATAGCGAACAGCAGTTCGTAGTCATTGGTGCTCTCGCCGTCCTCGGCAACAACATGTATAGTCTTAACCGTACCGTCAGCCGTGACTGCAGAAGACACGGTTACAGTCTGCGCGTCATCCTGCAGGCGTGCCGCGATATCCGGCAGCGTGTCGGTACGCAGGAGCGGAACAGTGTAGCGATAGGTCTTTTCCTCGAACTTGAGTCCCTGTATGTTATGCTGAGCTGCATAGAGTTCCATAGACATATTATCAAACAGGATGTCCGCAAGGTTGGCGTTGTTCGACTTGGCTATACGATAGATGTCCACCTCGTAGATACGCGTCGAACCGTCCTGAGCGGTCACAGAGAGTGCCTTGCCCTTGGGAACATCGGTAACCTCCACTTTCTGGAACGGATCACCCATCACATAGTCTATATTCACCTGCAGACTCTCGTCACCGAGCACGTCACAAGAGTAGTAGGTTCGCGAGGGCTTGAAGCCGTCAATCATCTTACCGTTGACAAGTATGCCCTCCAACTCAGCGTTATGCGAAGGTTCAGAAGTAAAGGTTATCTTGTAGTCACGAACCAAATTGAAGTCGTCATTTTCCGGAGTAACGGAAAGCACCGTAGTCTGACCTACGCGCTGGGCAGGCTCAACCGTCACCTTCTGGCTCTCCTGACCGAGCACGTACGTGAGGTTAGGCAGATCAGGCTCAACAAGTTTGGGCGTTGCAGCCGGAATGACATACGTATAATTGGTCTTCTCAGGATAGAAATCCTCTATCAGTTCACCGTCGATATATATACCTTTGAGGGTATTGATGTTCGAGCTCTGCGGACGAATAGTGAACCTATAGGTTTTGGTATCGCCGTTCTCGGCCTTAACTGTTACCGTAAAGACTGTAACGCTTGTACGCGTAGCGGTCCTGCGCGGTGCAACGCCACTTGCTCCATCGCTGATAGCAATCTCCATGGTCTGCACCGGCTCAGCAAGGATGAACTTGACATCCACAGGCTCGTCCGACTCATAAGCAGGAATATCAGAGATAAGCGTATTGAACTTGTCATACGAACTGCCATTGATAAGCACGTCAGCCAGATTGGCGTTCGCAGACTGCTCAGTCGGATAGGTAATCTTGTACGTCTTAGCCTCAGCATCTGCAGTACCCTTGACAGCAACAGCCACATACTCATCGGTGAGGGTTTCGACAATAGCATCCGTCTCCTGACCCTCCTTGCGGGCAAAGCCGATGTTCTCGCTCTCCTTCTCGGTATAATCGTATTTATCCTGTGCAAAATCGCTCACCTTCACGTTGTCACGTGTCAGCACTTCCAGTGCGCCGTACGTAGCTTTGATTTTCTGCGTATAGGCGATGGTATATGTCTTGGTTGTACCGTCAGCTGCGGTAACCAGCACTGTTGCGCCCTGAGCTGTGTACTTGAGGTCAACGGTCTGACCGAGATCCACATCCTCCAACTCATAAGCTGGGTCAGCATTCGCTTTGGCAACCGTAACAACCGGCATATTGAACGCCGTAACAGTATATTCCGTCGTATTGACGTCAAATGCAGGCGAGAGAGCGACCTCCTCGTTGTCAATGCCCTTTACACCAATAGCCACATTGGTCACGCTACTCTTGACCTCGCGGAATACATATACCGTTTCTACCGCCGAACCATCCTCGGCCGTAACCTTAACCTTGATGTTCTTGCCGCTCTTCACGATATCGAAGTGCTGGTGAACGCTTTCCGGCTCAACAGTGATGTTCGGCAGCGTCTTAGTACCGTACGGCATATTTACAAACACGGTATCGTTGGATACTGTTGTAGTATAATCGCCGAACGAAACAGTGCAAGCCGTAGAAGTCACCGCATCACGCTTGAGAACCACAAAGTATTCGGTATAATCCTTCGAGTTCTCGCCATAGTTGGTCACCTTGGCAGTAAGTTCGCCATTAATCCACTCGCCGTTGTTAAGCCATTCTATAGTCTGCGTCTGGTCGTGCACCTTTCCGGTGAACTTCAGGGCAGGAAAGCCAACAACGACTTCTCCGGGCTTTAATTTATAGGTAAATGTGTTACCGCTCATGGTGGTAGACTTGCCGTTGACAGTAACAGCCGTTAGTTCAGAGTTGTAAGTAAAATGAATCTGGTCGTACATCACACTGGACTCATAAACCGTAGCTCCACCAAACTGCTTGGCATTCTCCTGATCACAGGAAGAAAGCATGACATTGAACTTAGAGACTGTACCCACACCGTCATAACTAATCGGAACAGAAACCGTCTGCCAGGTGTTCAAGGACGAGAAGTCACCCGTATGGTTACTCTCCTTGTACTTGCTTCCGTCCGACATAGTGAGCCACAATTTCCAGTTGGTGATATTTGATGAGGAAAGCGGCTTGGCAAGGAATGTGAAGGCCTCCGGTGTGTTCTTGAACTCGGTGCCATATTTAGCACCTTTTGAGACGCTGGATGTTGAATTGCCGCTGCTGGTCAGCGAAACAGTCATTTCGCCCAGGGTCATCATACCGGGCACAGAACCGTTCATAGGTGCACCACGCAGAGTAGAAAGCATCACACCATTCGTTCCGCCCGGTGTCACCTCCTTACCTGTTGTATAAGTCAGGTTCAGACCGATAAGCGATATACTCCAAGTATATCCGTCATCACAATCAGCAGGCACCATCCATTTAGACGAGGGTTTATAACCTATACCTTTGGAAGCTGCCACCCAGTCGCCGGAGAAGTCGAAGAGCTTATCGTAATTGGTATAGTACCAGCAAACGCTATAGGTCTCGCCATCAGCGACTTTGAACGTAATCTGCTTCTTTTTGGCATCAATGGACGACGGAGTTACCGATTCGCCGTTATACGTCGCATATGTAAAGTTTGCGGCTGTCGGTTGCGCCGTAACGTTAATCATATAGTTATATACATCCGGACGGAAGTTCGGCACAAGTGTTCCCTTGAACTTCAGTTCCTTGAGTTTGCCGGCAGTACTGAACTCCGGCATTCTCGGAGTGAGGGTATAGGTCACATCCTCGACACCATCGCGGTTAGCGGACACAATCAGCGTTGCGCCACGGCGAATGCCACCATTGTAGAACAGGACAGCCTGCTCCGCATAACTCTTCTCATAACTGTCCACGCTGAAGGACGTGCTACCGAACGGCAGGTCAATCGGGTTGTCGCCCTTAACCGGCACAATGTTGCCCTCAACAGACTCGCCCTGGGCGTTCTCATACGAATAGTTGATACGCAGAAGTTTGTTCTCGCCCTGCGGCTCAGCTACATTGTAACGGATGGAATATGTACGCTTGTCCCCATTCTCTGCGGTAACGATAATCTTTGTCGTACCGGTAATCGGAGCGCTGATGAACTCAACAAGTTGCTTAGCCTCAGCCTTCTCATACTCCACTTCATAGGGCTCTATTGCGCCATACTCACGGTCAATGATTATTTCCGTCTCGTTAACATCATAGTCCTGCAGGTTGATACTGAGTGATTTCAGCTTGTTGTTAGCCGATTTGGGCGTAGCAAAGGTAAGTGTATAATCCTGCTCGTCGCCATTGGCAGCCTTGACATGAATCTTCGTATCACCGTTAGCCGGACCGTAAGTGACGGTGATGGTCTGTCCAGGTTTGCCGGCAACAGGCCATACACACGGAGCCTCCGTCGTATCTCGCGGCAAGTTGACTGTATAGGCATACGTATTCTCCTTGAAATCCTTGATGGAACTCCACACGCCGTTCAGTTGGATGCGTATATCGTTGAGCAGAGCGTTATCCACGCCCGTCTGAACATTGTAATTGATGGTATAAGTGGCAGTCGTACCGTCTTCCGCCACTACTATGAGTTGCTGCTGCGTATCACCGGTCTGCGCGGAAACAACGGTCTGACCGTCTTTCGCCACATAGCCCAGTTCCGGCAAGTCCTTACCAAGTTCGATGTCCTGTGAATATGTATTCTCCGAATCAAAAGTTACAGCCACACCGTCCAAGGTAATCTTAACCGGTTCGGTATCCGACGATGCGCCGGTGGTGAAGTGGAATACATAGGTCCGGCTGACGCCGCTTTCCGCAGTAACTACAAGACTGTAATCGTACTGGCTGGACAAACCGGCAGTAACGTGCTGCTTCGAGTTCATGGTGCCGAACGTAACTGCAGGAATAGTATCGCCGTATTTAGACAGCGGTTCGGTATATTCGTACGTCTCGGCTTGATACGCTTCATAGGTCACACCTGCCAATGCAATCCAGCGCAGAGCAGTCTCCTCGGAATATGCAGGCACAAGGGTCAAGCTGTACATCGCAGATTTCTCACCGGCCTCCACGTAGATGTGCACATAATCCGCACCGGATGCTACAGTAACCTTCTGTGTAGCATCCATCGGTACCGGAGTAATCTCCGGCAGAATGCCAACATATTTCACTTCATACTCATACTCAGCAGCAACAAAACCTTGCAACGGCTCACCGTTCACAAGGATATCCTGCAACTGCGGCAGGCTGTTGGACGTAAAGTTGATGGTGTAGGTATTCGGTGCACCTGACTCCGGTGTAACCACGATACGTGCAAGACCGATAGTAGCCGGTGCCGTAATGAGCACATGCTGCGACGGATCCTTGTCAACTGTAATGGTCGGACAAGCAGTAGTAGTGAGGATATACTCGTAATCCAGCTTGTCCTTGGAGAAGCCCACCAAAGGCTTGCCATCAAGATAAATCATATTCAGATAGGCGTTCTCCGACTTCTGAATAATGAAGTTGAATGTATAAACGCCTTGTTCACCATTCTCGGCGATAACGCGGATAGTATAAACCGTACCATTGAGTTTTGCCACCACTTTCTGCGTCTCATCACCCTTAACGAACGATACAGACGGTATCTGGCTTACACCTTCGGGCAGCACATAATCGTAATCACGTACCTGGGGATCAAACTCCGCATACGGCACACCGTTGAACGAAACGGACTGGAGCGTGGTATTGGACGAAGTATAAACAGAGAAATGCAATACATAAGTAGTCTGCGTACCGGCCTGGGAACGAACGATAATCTTCGTATCACCACTTACGCCGCCTTCACGCACATAAACCGTCTGCAAATCGTCATGCTGGGTATAGCCGATAACGGGCAACTGGGTTGTACCTTGTGGCAGAACGACGGTGTACTCCGTCTTGTCAGGCTCAAAACCTTCCAGATTCTTGCCGTCCAGAGTGATCATCTCCAGTGTGGAGACACTGGCCAGCGTACCGGAGAAATAGATTTCGTAGAGTGATGTACTACCATTATCCGCCGTAACGAGGATATATGTGGTGGCATTCAGACCGCCCTCGGTAAGCGACACCTTCTGCAGCGGGTCACCCATCTCCCAAGTAATGGCAGGCACAACCGAAGAACCGGTAGGCAGGTCTATGCTATACTTGTATTTTTCCTTCTGGAATCCGGGCATCGGCTCACCGTCAAGATAAATCATATTCAGATACGAGATTTCAGACTTCTCGGTATTGCAGATAATCTTGTAGGTCATCGTGGAAGTCCCGTTGCCGGCCGTAACGGTTACTGTGGTCGTGCCGTCTATTCCGCCCTTCTTGACATCCACGGTCTGATACTGGTCACCCTTGACATACTCCACTTCGGGCATCTCGGTCGTACCCATCGGGAAGGTGATATAATAAGTCTTGACATCCGGATTGAAATTCGTAATATAGTTACCTATCTTCAGATCCTTGAGCTTGCAATTGGAGGAAGCCGTAATCTTAAAGTTAAGCTTATATACTTTTGCATTCTGGTTACCGGGAGTTGTCACACTAATCTGATACTGGCCTCCGTCAATTTTGTCCGGCGCTGTATACTTGATGGTCTGTGCACCTTGAGGATACGCCGAGACAGCTTCTACTGTAGGCATCGTCGTCGTTCCCACCGGCAGTTCTACTCTATAGGTTGTGAGTGTCGGGATGAAGTCGGCAATCAGTTCACCATTCACCTTGATACCGTCCAAAGTATTATCGGACAACTGAGCCACCGAGAACTTAAGTGTATAGGTCTTCTTGGTCGAACCGTCAGCTGCTGTCACAGTCAGTGTAGCAGTTCCTGTAGTAGAGGTTGCCTGAGTAACGCTAACAGTCTGCTCATCCTCAGCCTTGATATAGGTAACAACAGGCTTCTCAGTTGTGCCATAAGGCAGAGCTACATTGTATGTACTTACTTGCGGGGTGAATCCCTTAATCTTTTCGCCATTGACGAGGATAGAGTTCAGGGTAGCGTTGTGCGAAGGCTCCTTCACCATCTTGATCTTATAGGTGGTAGTTGACTTGCCATCGCCGGACTTGACAGTGATAACGGTAGGATTACCGTCCACCTGACCGTACTGGATACTGATCTCGTTACCAGAAAGACGGCGGCCGGGGAAGGTGACACTTGTTCCTTTGGTATTGGTAAGTGTGCCTACGCCACGCACAGCATACACCTCCGGCACTACAGTCGTCTGACCTACCGAATACACCTGCTCCTCCGTGGAGTTGGGGTCAAATGCGTTCCAGATCTTACCACCGATATAAAGTTCCTGAATTTTCGAACTATAAATAAGTTCAATGTCATCGGCATAGAGCGAATTCCCTTCATACAATCCACTGTTGGCGCGGAAGTTAGGATAGTTACTTGCAGAAAGGATAACGTTACACATTTCCGGCACCTCATTGTTCATGTAGAAGATCGGAATTGAGAGGCGTGTCCAGTTGGTGTACTCCTTACGATCACGCAGCCAGCCTTCCGCTATCTGCGTAGCTTTGGTTGCCGTTCCGCATTCGTTGCCGTTCAACGCCTGACGGATATCTGACTCTTCGTTGGTTTCTTCGTGCGATGTGCAACTACCGTTCTTACCCTTGAACTTTGTTCCTTTAGCCGTACCTTTCCATGAATAGAACAACACATGGAAATCCTCCTTGCTCCAGTTGTTACCCGTACGTTTGACCCAAATAATCATTGAGTCCGGACGATAGGTAAAATTAATACCTCCGGACGTACCGGCAGTAGCCTGGTTAATCGCCGTAATACTTGGCAGATACTGCCATGGTTTTCCCAAAGCTATGTATCCCGGAGATTCCTCAGTTATACCCATGGCACCTACCGACTGGTCTTGCACCATGATACAGCTGCCACTACGTCCAGTCTCCTTGTGTGCAAAGTTGAACTTCATACCCACCTGCTCTACATGGGAAGCATTCCAACTCTTAGGCTGGGGATTGCCGTCGAAAGCCGCACCACTCCAATCATCAAAATTCGAGTTCGGCAGTTGCTGGGCTGAAACAGTCAGCGTACTCATCACGAGTACTGCCATTGTCAAAAATCTTGTAAAAAATTGTTTCATTTGTATAGTTTTGTATATATTTTTCCGCAGTAATCCAAATTACGACGCAAAGTTACAAAAAAAAAATGAAATACACAATAGCATGTATTGTGAAAAGTAGTACGATTTTTAAGACAAGGACACCGAAACGTGCTGTTTCGGTGTCCTTTGATATTCAATTTTTAAGATTGACCTTAAAAATCGGCTATTGTAGTGCAATGTCGGGTTTGCAGTTGACAAAACTGCGGCTGTCAAGTCATAGCCTTGTTAGAAGACTATGAACTTGACATTCGCTGTTCTTACTCTGTCATCGGCATCACCTGTGACGAGTGTAGCGATATACATTCCGGATGTCAGGGTGACATCAACACTACGCTGACCTTCGGCAAGCTTAAACTCGTCAACCTTCAAACCACTCTCTTTGGTGATTGTCAGCGTCGAGCCTACGAGTTTCTCGAGTAGGATACCCATTGCCTTGATCGTTACCGGTTGACCGACAGGAGCCGGAGTCGGGTAAGCGATCAGTTCGAGTGAGTCACTGCGCAGGTCGAAGCAAGTCTCGCAAGTATATACCCACGAACTGTCCGCCAGTTGCAGTTTGGCGCGATAGCAGGCATTGAGATCCTCGCCGTCAGAGTAGTACTGCTTGGTGGCACCAGGAATGAGTTCGTAGTTGTCAGACGACTGGTCCCTGTTGATGTACCACTGGTAGCCGATATACTTCTCTTCGTGGTTGTCAATAGCCACTACATCCGTCCATAGCGAGACGACTTCACCCTTCACTGCAACGAAGAGGTGATAGTGATAAACCTTGCTACTGGAGTAGTCATCGAACATCTGCAGGTCAAACTCGTATTCGCCCGGCTCACAATACTCCGGAATGACGAGCGTGAACAGCGTATCCATACCATGGTTAGGAAGTTCTGTCGTATCCAGTACGGACTTAAAGTCACGCGTGTAATCCGGTACGCGCGGTGCCACTGTGTCAAAGATGAGCGTGTACTTGGTCGGATGTCCCTTCAAGAGGTTGTAAATCAAGTTCACCGTATCACCCGGACAGTAGCCCAAGGTATCAATCCGTACCGGCTCAATCGAGTCAAGGATAATACTGTCAGTCATCACCAGATACAAGGTTGTGATGCTGTCGCAACCGGTGATGAGCGATGCTGTTGTATCAACATACTCGCCGCTTACCCAAATCGTATCGCTCTCCGTCGGCCACAGATAGAATGGCGGCGGCACGGTATCATAGATGGTATCATAGAGCGTCGGATTAATGGTGATGCGCATCGTAGTGATACTGTCGCAGCCGGTACGTGTGGACAGCGTAGTATCCTTGAACGTACCTGACTCGAAGTAAACCTTGTCGTTCCAAACGAACGAGTCGCAAGCCTGCGTATCAGGAGCCTGAACCAGGTCATGATGCTTCAGACGCAGATCCATTGTCACGGTCGAGTCACAGCCCACAGACGACAAGAAGGTGCGGGTATAGATACCGTCATCGTAGATAATGGTGTCATTGCCCTCACGGTCCGGCCCCCACTTGATGGAGTCACATTGGGTCGAATCGATATAGGTGATATCCTTGCTGCCATATATAATCAGCTGCAGCGTTACCACACTGTCGCAACCAGTACCTTCTGCCTGTACTACCATCGGATAGAATCCGGTCTTGGTAAGTGTCACACCGTTCCATACGGTATCGTCGCAAGCCACGCCTCTCAGTGTCGAGTCTTTGGACGGGTTGAGTGTCAGGTTGATGGTCAGCGTCGAGTCGCAGCCCGTGACAGTGGTCAGATGCTGGATATACGTACCCGACTCATTGAACGTCTCGCCGTTGAGGGTGTAAGCATCACAGCTGGTAACCTCAATCGTCTCTTCGGCAGCGTGACCGATGATAGCGTGGCGGATAGTGATGCTGTCGCATCCGTCAGCAGCACCGCCAAATACGGTATCACGGTAGTAGCCAGACTCCTTGATCCAGATACTCTTCTCTTCCCAATAGAGACTGTCACAAGCCGTGGTATCAATGGTCCGATAAGCCTCTGGCAGGATAGTGAGGCGCAGGAGCGATACATATTCGCATCCGTCACCTGCACGCTCGTGGTAATCATACGTGCCGGTAGTGCTGTAGGTCATGCCTGTCTTGTCCCAGGTGTACGGACCACATTGCTCAACCGCAATCACAGGCAGCGTATCGATGCAAAGTTCCTCGTCGCACCACTGCAGGTGGAAGCGTACGATACTGTCACAACCGGTAACTGCTGACTCCAGAGTATCGGTGTAGATACCCGTATGCTGTACCGTCTCGCCCCATGGCAGCGTGTATTCATAGCCCGGAGTACTGCACTGCGGCTCACGAACGGTGTCAACCAAGTCGGTATATACCGGCTCGTGGATAATCAGCGTCATCGTTACCACACTGTCACCGCCGGTGGATGCCGGGAAGACGTGCGAGTGGATGGTACTCTCGGTAAAGATGCTGTCCGCCCATGCGTACTGCGTACAAGCCTCAGCGTTGTCCACCGTATTGGCTGTCTTGACGATAGTCAGAACCATTGTTACCAAGCTGTCGCACCCCTGACGTGAAGTGTACTGGCGTGTTTCCGTCGTACTCTCGGTGTAGGTCTGGCCGTCCCAAACATATACGTCACGCGCCTCAATCACAAAGCTCGTCTCGAAGCGTTCGCACAGAGTGAGCGTGAGGGTTACCACACTGTCGCAGCCTGATGCACGTTGCAGCACTTGGGTATATACACCCGTCTCCGTCAGGGTCTGGCCGTTCCAGTCGTACGGGCCGCAGAGTTTGTCGGTCTTGTAAACCGTCGTGTCCCTATTGATGGTAAGCGTGAGTTTGACTATCGAGTCACGACCGTCCAGTGTCGGGAAGTTACGTACATATACGCCCGACTCATAGAAGGTCTCGCTGTCCCAGGTATATGCATCGCAGGCCGTAGCACTGAACTCAGTAGATATCGGCAGCGGGTTAGTGAAGGTCAAATGCAGCGTAACTATACTGTCACAACGCCCGTCCTCCATCGGGAAGCGGCGCTCGTAGTCGCCGGACTCATAGTATATGACGTTACCCCATGTGTATGTTGGCGACGATACTTCGCGAGTCTCCTCACCGGTCGGATGCTCCGCTATAGTCAGGAACAGCCATGCCACGCTGTCGCAGCCGGTGACGAGCGAACTGATGGTGTCGCTATATGCACCGGATGCTGTCAGAAGGCGTCCGTGCCACAGGTACTCGTCGCAAGCGGTCACTTGCTCGGGATTATCTATACCGTCGACCGGCATCGTCAGGTGCAATGTAACTATGCTGTCACAGCCACGGACGGACTGATAGGTCCAGCTGTAGTCACCCGCCTCCGTATATGTGCGGTTGTCCCATATATACTGCTTCGTACCGTCCACAGCGAACTTGCCGCATGCAGAGAAGGAGTAGTTGTACGGCTCGTAGATACTCAGGTTGAGCGTTACCACGCTGTCGCAGCCATCGGCTGTCTCCATCACCTTGGTATAGCTGCCCGACTGCGTGTAGGTCACGCCCGTAGCCTCCCACAGATAACTGCCGCAAGCCTGCTCACTGACGGTCTGCGTCTTGCGCTTGTTAATCTTCAAGTGATAGTTAACCGCCGAGTCACAGTCGTTCACAGTCTTCAGGTTCTCGGTAAAGTCTATACTGTTGAAGTACGAGTTGCCGTTCACCGTCAGCACGTCGCACGCCGTGTCATAATACTCGACAGGCAGCGGTGTCAGACTGATAGTGAGGTACAGCGAGTCCACATTTACACAAACGCCGTCATCGTACAGATTCTCATATACACCACTCTCGGTATATGTCTGCTTGAATCCGCGTGCTTCCCAGGTGTAGGAGTCGCACTCCTTGACGGTGGTGACGATCTTTTCCGGCTCCTTGATGGTCAGGTGCAGGATTCGAATCGAGTCGTGACCTACATCCGGGTGGTTGATCCACTTCACTTCGTAATCACCGGACTCGGTGAATGTAGTCAGACCTGTATAACCGCCTGCGAGCTGAGCACCTTCCGCCCAGGGCCAAGGATATGACTGACACGCGAACTGCGTTTCCTCGTCACTCTCGGGGTCATTGATGGTCAGATGCAGCGTTACCACGCTATCACAACCGCAAGCGGCCTCCAGAGTCTTGGTATAGGTACCGCTTTCCGTATAGGTATCACCTTCCCAGATAAACGGTGACCATTCAGCCTTGGTAATCTCAGTAGCCACATTGGCGCCTATGGTCAGATGCAGCAGAATAACCGGGTCAAGCGAGCAGTCATTGTGCGTAGCGAAGTCCTGATACTTGTCATACGTACCTATTTCCGTATAGGTCACCTCATTCCATGTAAAGCTGTCGCAAGCCTTGAATGTATGCTCTACGGTATCCGGAGTAGTGATGGTCACCTTGATATTAACCACACTGTCACAACCTTCCGCATTCTCGTATGTGAACGAGAAGTTGTTCTCGCCAGCATTGCTTTCGTCAAGGTGTATGCCATGCTCGCTGTCATCGTAGCGGCGGCAAGCCGTGGTATCAATGTTCGTAACGGGTGAGGAGTGCTTGATGGTCAGTTTCATCCAGGTTATACTATCACAACCGTTGGAGCCTTCCGACACTTCGCGGAATATTCTACTCGACGTGTAGGTCGTACCCTTCCATTCGTAGCTGTCGCAAGCCTCTACAGGATCCAGCCACTTAACCACACTGTCCTTGACGGTCAGATGGAGGTAATGGATAGAGTCACAACCACTGACAGACGGTATATCCAACTTGTACTCATACGTATCGGTGTGGTCGCAGGTGCGTCCGTCACCGCCGTCCTCTGTTGTCCAGACGTATGAATAGCATGCCTCTTTGTCAATATCCTTGACGCCCTTCTTGCGGATGTTGAGGTTCAAGGTGTAAATCTTGTCACACAAGCCGCCTAACTGGGGAACATTGTGAATGTACGTACCGCTTTCGGTATAGAGCAAGCCGGTCTTGTCCCAGAAGAACTCATCACACGTATCCTTATCTATTGTCTGTACCTCACTATGGAGTACATTGAACTTACGTGTGAGGATGGAGTCACCGCATTCACCCAGTTCAGGATACAGATGGTAGGTTCTGGTATATGTGATTTCATCCCCCTCTGTCGTAACCGTCTCACCGTCCCATATGTAGAGGTTGCAGATGGTGGTATCCTCCTCGATTGTGCGTTCATACTTCTTGCGCGCAACCAATGTCAGGTCGGCAATCAGGGAGTCGCAACCATCCACTGACGGTTTCTCGTAGTGGAAGTTCTTCATAAACATATGGTCGTTGATCTGAACGACGTCCGCACCTTCCACCTTACGTGTCTCACCGAACCACTCGAAGCTCTCACCATGACATATGTGCTTCGTGAGCGCACTATCCAGATGGAGTTCGGGATCCTCATTATAGTTCTTGCCAACCGTGAGGTTCAACTTGTAGTAAGTCTTATAATCCGGGCACGTACCGGCATTGGGGTTGTACCAGTGGTAGTAGGTGAACTCACCCGGCTCATTGGCAGGGATGTCCAAAAGCTTAGTACCGCTCTCCAGCCATTCGTAAGTACTGCCCTGACAAATGATATCGTTCTTCTCCTGCGGACCGGTCACAGCCTTCAGTGCGAGGTGCAGAACGAACGTCGAGTCGCAGCCGGTAGGTGACGGAACAACATCCGTGTAGTCACCGGCAGCATTCAACTGCTTGTCACGCCACAGATAAGGCAGTTCATTGGGGCAGACCTCCTTGCTTATCTCACTGAAGAAGGTCTCTACCACATGTACGGTAGCCGTGAACGTCGAGTCACAGCCGGCTACAGTCTGTCCGTTGTACTTCAGCGGACGAGTGTAGGTCAGCAGGTGGTCACCCGCTGTGAAGTGGTTAGCCTCATAGTTCTGACCGTGCCATGTGAACGCCTCGTTGCGGCAGATGGTGAACTCCGGCTCCACAACGCTGTACTGGTTGGTAACAACGATGTAGCGGAATTCAATCTTGCTATACGTAGCCGGCGTACCAGTCCAAATTGTATCGGATGCCAGGCATGACTCATAGTAGGTCTTGCCTTTCCATGTTACGCTACCGCAACCTATCTCGGGATTAGCCGCCGTATTGGTCGTGTCGCGCGTTACCCAGTTCACATGGAAGTGGATGTGGTGGATACTGTCGCAACCTTCAGCAGTCGTATGGTTGTCGTAGTAGTCACCATCGGTCTTGAGCAATGTGTCGGCCTTATGACCTACCCATACGTACGGCAGAGCGTTCTCCCAAACCTCAACGTCCTCGTCGAAGCGGTACTTCGGATTGGCGGTCAGTTCAAGAGTTGATATCTTCGTTGCGCAACCGTCAGTCATCACGGTATCGAAATACGTACCGGCTTCAGTGTACGTGTGCGTATGGCCGTTAACATCCCAGATATACGGTGTGCCTTCGCAGAATGCATCCATCACAGCTGCATCATACGCGCGGTCAGCAACAGTAATCTTGTAAGTTACCGTCGAGTCGCAACCCGAAGCGTTGGTGAACGTCTCTTGCATGTCGGGGTACGAAGTCTCGGTAGCCAGGAAGGTCTTGCTGCCGACATTCACCGGCTCATAGCGGCAAGCGGTGATGTTCACCGTATTGGTGTTGGCCTGGCCGAGAGTCAGCACAAGAATCTCCGTACTGTCGCAACCTGTCACGAGCGAGTGACCTTCCCATGTATAGGTGCCAGACGCCGTGCGCGGCGTGCCTTGCCACATGTAACTGTCACCGCAGTGGTGAACGTAGGTGGTGTTGCTATACTTCGGATTGACTGTCAGATGCAGTACGTGGATAGCCACACCGGGCTCAGTCTTGCTGTACCAGCCCGAAGCCGTGTAATCAGCACCCTGCCATGTGTAGGTCTCACCTTCGCACATCGTATGCTCTACCGTATC
>Ga0310690_10001658_pt1 | contig 38848 bp, 35 predicted proteins | sample AusTroGonzalo_MG_2_FD_207661 | JGI IMG/M metagenome (GOLD analysis project Ga0310690, IMG submission 207661) | Bovine rumen microbial communities from tropical cattle in Woodstock, Queensland, Australia - Gonzalo_04 (v2) (version 2) | ecosystem: Host-associated > Mammals > Digestive system >... | reverse complement strand
AGCGGGTTCATCACCGCTTGCACAGGCGTGCGTGTGGCGGAGACACACTGCGTAGTAGTATTGATAGCCGCTACATAATAGGTAGTGGTATTCGTAATGTTAGGTGTATAGGTATTCTCTTCAGAAAGGACTGCATCTGTATTCTCTCCGGCGTACCAGCGGCAAGCCAAGCCATCGCCCACCGTGGCGGCGAGGGTAATCTCACCGGCACCGCAGCGGCTATTACCTTCAGAGGTAGGAGCAACAGGCTCTTCGGCAGGTTGCACTGTCAGCGAGATGGTGTCGCTGGAGCAGTTGCCAACTATTGCAGCCACTTTGTAAACGGTGGCGGCAGCGATATCGCTGACATTATAGGTAGAACCGGTAGCCAATTCCGTATTGGATGCATTGAGCCAGTGCAGTGTGCCGGCAGCAGCCGTGGCGCTCAATTCAGCGTTGCCGCCGCAAGCGTAAACTGTCGGAGATGCGATCGTCGGGGCAGTAATAGCGTCGGCCACCGTCACCGTCATCGTAACCTTGTCGCCCTCACATCCGGTTTCATCATTATAGGATGCCACCTTGAACTGGGTGGAGGTTGCCGTGATATTGGCATCGTAAGAAGTTCCGGTGCCCAAATATGCATTATCGGAACTGTACCATTTCAACGTGTTACCATTCGTTCCTGCTACACCAGTCAATGTCACATCACCCGTGGCGCACAAGGAAACATTCTGCACAGTGGGAACACCTGGCTTGGGATATACGTTTACCGTGACGGAGTCCACTTCGCTCATACAGCCCGTGGTGTTGTTCTTGGACACCACAAAATACTTGCGGGAGGAGGAAAGCTGACCTGTCGTAAAAGTAGCATCTGATGGAAGCGGTTCTCCTGAAACATCGCTTGTGTTGAACCAGTTCAGCACACAACCGACAGCAGGCGTGGCGCTCAATTGGGAGGTACCATGGTCGCAAATCGAAGTTGCGCTGATAGCCGTGGGCTTGGCCGGAATTGGGTTGATGGTGATGGTCATAGGAACAGTATCACTGTTACAATGTTCATCCGAAACATATATATAATATGGTGTAGTGTTGCTGACCGACACATTCGGATTGTTGACGGGTTGAGTGGCCGCTGCATCGGTGAACCAATGTGCGGTGGTACCTTGGGCGGTTGTGGCCGTCAAAGTAAACTCCCCTGCCCCGCAATGGGCGATATTGGAAACTGTCGGAGTAGCGGGGACGGCGTATGCGGTGGCGGTTACTGGTTCGCGTGAGGACTCGCAACCCTCGTTGGAGCGCACGCTCACATAATAGGTCATGGCACCCACAGTGTTCAGTGTGGGCGTATAAGTGTTGCCTGAAGTCAGAGATTCGGATGTGGAATTGTTGGCATACCAATAGCACGTGCCACCTACGCCGGAAGCGGAAAGGGCAACCGCGCCCGTGCCGCAGATGGAATTAGAGGTGGTGGTAGGAGCCTCGGGGATCTCATGCACCGTCACGTTCACCGTGTCACTGCCCTCACAGCCTTTGAGCGTACCGGTCACATAGTACTTGCCAGCAGTCTTGACCTTGAGCGTATTGGCTGTGCTCATATCTGACCACACGAATGTAGCGCCATTGGGCGTGCTGGTAACGGACAATGTGCTGGAATCGCCGGCACAGAATGCATTGTTGCCCGTGATCTGAACCGAAGGAGTCTGGTTCACGGTAACGGTTTGGGAGGCGGTATTGGAGCAACCCGTGGTATTGTTGGTACCCGTAACCGTTACATTATATGTACCTGCAGCAGAAACAATGGCAGGATTGGTACTGCTCGTAATGCCAGCCCAAGAATAGCTGTCTGCACCGCCTGCGGTAAGTGAGATGGTAGCGGGAGTACACACGGTTGTGGCACTGGGCGTAAGGGTAACAATGGGTCGCGGATTAATGGTAACCGTAGCCGTGGCCGTATTGGAACAACCCGTGGAATTGTTGGTACCCGTGACGGTATAGGTACCGGAAGTCGTGGGATGGGCAACCGCATCACTACCCAGACCGTTGCTCCAAGAATAAGTATTGGCACCGGATGCAGCCACATTGACCTGCATACCTTCACAACCATTAATAACACCGTTGTTGGTAAGGGTAATGGTCGGCAGCGGGTTCACCGTGATGGTACCAGTTGCTGTAGTCTGGCATTCATTCTCACTCGTAACCGTAATAGAGTAATTCCCGGATGCAGTAGGTGTACCCGATATTTTATGAGTTGTATTATTATAGCTCAATCCCGAATTCAAGGATGATGTTAGAGTTCCCGCAGAAGCCGTAACCGTAATAGGATCGATTGCCGTTCCTGCACAAACCGCCTGGTTATTATTGGAAGACAAAGTAATTGTAGGAGCGATTTTAAACTGTATATAATAATAGAATGTAGAATTATCGTTGTGCTTCACATAAATAGTGGCCTTATAGTTGTTGGACGCTTCAGCTTGTGTCACTTGGAATTCTGTGATCAGTTTAGACTTCGGTGTTGCAGCAATTTGCGGAATACTACTAGCAGAAACACAAGTAGGATAGGTCCATGTGGCTGAACTGCTATTATCAAAAGATGGGTTTCCATTCGCATCATAAGTTCGAGTCGGTTCATGAGTAAGGAACTCCTGTCCGTTAAAATAGTTCTTTGCTGTATTGTTGGACGTTCCGTCAATAGTCAATGTATTTAAGCCTTTGTCATAAATACACCAAAGTTCGTCAATATATAATACATCTCCATTTGACTGAGTACTATTACCCGCTTTAATATCTGTAGAAAATGATGCAAGAATATAACTAGGTGTGTTAAGACTAGTATAATAACCAAACGTAGAATGTGTACTTGAATTCTGTCCTAAAAAAGTATAATTATCCGCTGAATTAGCGGCTGGTTTTGTGTATTTAAAGGGGTGCACTTCTCTTTTCCAATAAGTTGACTGCGAGAATGTATCAACTGAACAACCTATTAATTTTACTGAGCTCGTACCATATAAAGAACCGTCAGCCCTATCCCTAAATTCTCCATTTTGATGCAAATATACTTTAAATAATGGTTTAACAGTAGAATTTGTCATCGCTGTTTTGTAATAAAAAGACATAGAATCAGGGCAACCAACAAAAGGCCAAGAAAATTTGCCAGAAGAACTAAATGATGAGCTACCAGAGATATCGGTATAGTTATAATTGCTATTGCTTGTAGGTGTACTATTCCCAACATACGTTCTTCCGGTTGATAATGCTCCATTGGCATATGCAGTTAGAAATACTGCATTTATATATTTGCAAACAATACCAATATGTTTTGTATTATTGGTTAACGTAGTATTATTTGTTATACGAAATTGATTATTCGTAGCAATGTTATAATTCATGCTATAATGATGATTCTCTTTAGCAGAACTATTTGCAAGGCCAGAGAAAATGGGTATTGACAAATTTGCATATGCTTCATCAAAGGTATGCCAATTATATGGTACCCATTTCGCATTTTCTTCGGGAGATGTTGTACTTGCGCTAGTATGTTCTTTCCAGCACTCAAACCCAGGGTTCGGGAATTGCGTATTAGTTTGGTTTTGTGCCATCAGGCTGCTTGTCATCAACAAGAGGAAGGCACTTAAAAGGGTTAATGTTTTTTTCATATTTGTGCTTTTTAATTATTCTCCGAATAATGTTTAGAGTTTATAGTTTAGAGTTTAGAGAAGAAGAGTGTGTAAATGCATATATTAATACTCTCAACTCTACACTCTAAACTCTCCACTTTTTCCAAAACGGCGGCAAAAGTACACTTATCCCCGTTACCACCGCCAAATGTTGATAACTTTATTTATTATCTATTTTATTATCAACAAGTTGTATTTGTTAAAAAAAGTTAATCAACAATAATTGTGGGATAACGTTGGGGATCCTGCAACAAGTTGCAGGATGGGTTCCGCCGCGGGCAATCAAACGGATAACGTTGGGGGTTCCGCCGCTTCGCGGCGGAATGGTGGTGGCTTCGGAGGTGCGGTCACCGTAAAACAGGCAGGCCGTTAGGCCTGGCATATCGGTAGCCCGGGGTAAGGTGCGAGGGTACGAGCACATTACCCCGGGATGGGATGGCCCCGTGTGTGTGATCGCGGCGCGGGTGTCGTATGCACCGTATTCCAACCCGCGCTCGCCGCGAAATGTCCGACATCATCCACCTTCCACACTAACTTTGCACATTCACGCGTCCTTAATATCTCCCGTCACGCGCACACCGGTTTCGGACGCAACCTCGCGCAAATGTTGATGATGACCTTGGCATAGTCAAATCCAGAATCACAGGTCTTCTTATTCTTGGTGCCGTCATAGCCCATATACAAATGCATGGTGTCGTAGCCGGCCACTTGGATCTTTTTTTTCCATAATACCTTGTTTTATTTTAGGATTTCAGCTGTATTAATATTACTACCCCGCCCTTCGGGCACCCCTTCTAAAATAGAAGGGGAATTATTTGAAATTCAAAATACATAGCACTTCTACCCCATTCACCCCATGAACATCCTTCCCCTCATGCACCTCTTTTTTCTAATTTACGCTGCAAAGATACCATAAAACAATAAATCACCAAGAATTATCAAAAAATTATTTTATACTGATAATCAATAATTTAAAATTTTTACAAGCGGTAATTTAATAATTATTTGTTAAAATTCAACATATATTTTTACAAATATTTTTATTCATAAAAGAAAAATACTATTTTTGCATCCGAAAAAAAAATAAAATATTGTTCATTTACAATTAAAAGCAACAACTATGTTAGACATTATCACATCAGAAAAAGACGTGCCCACCTGGGCGGAATTGAAAGAAATGATTCTGGAAACCTCACGCCAAATGCGCGAAAACGAGCAACAACGCAAAGAAGAGCTAAAGCGTCTGAAAATGAAATGGGAAGAAGATTGGAAACGCGAAGAAGAGAAGCAGAAGCGCAAAGAGGAGGAAGAGCAGAAACGCAGAGAGGAAGAACAGAAACGCAGAGAGGAAGAACAGAAACGCAGAGAGGAAGAACAGAAACGCAGAGAGGAAGAGGAAATGCGCAGAAAAGAGGAACAGAAACTCGAAGAAGAGGAATGGAAACGCAAAAAAGAGGAATGGGCCCAGGAAAGGAAAGCGTTCCACAAGGAGACGGTGGATTTGAGAAACCAATTCTTCTCGCAGTCGGGCCACATCTTGGAGGGTTTGATGGAGTATCCATCCCTGAAGATGTTCCAGGAGCGTGGCTACAACATCCACCACTGCTGGAAGAATTATAAACGACACCGAAAGAGCACTGGGCTGAAAGCCGAATACGATCTTGTATTAGTGGACGACACCATCGCCATTGTAGTGGAGGTGAAAATCAACTGCACCAAGGGCGACATCGACCATTTTATCCAACAAATGGGCTATTTCAAGGAATTGAGCCAGGAATATGCACACAAAGAGATACTGGCAGCCGTAGCTGCCATAAACTATGATCGCGAATCGGACAAGTATGCGCACGAAAAAGGCCTTTTCGTCATCCGTGTGGATGAATACGAAGACCTATTCACTCTTGACCCGTCCGATGACGATACCCTGCTGAGGTTTTGAGGTTGGGAGGAAGAGATTAGAAGATTAGGAGGAATGAGGAATTATTAATTCATTACCCATTGCACATTACCCAATGGCTGCTAGCTTGGCAACGACCATGGGACGGTCCTCCTGGTAGGTCACGCCGAACCACTCGGCACTGCTGTGGAGCACCTTCACTCTGGCTTTTCCACTGTTCATCAGGTACGAGACCACATTGGGGATGGGGAACTCCGCCGTGATGTTATCCTCATTCTCCTTGAGAAAATCGACGAAAAGGTCGTTGAGACAATCGAAGAAATCGGGCGTGAAACCCCAGAAGTTCATGCTCACGGGCTCATCCCCTTTGAAGAGATTATGGAGATTTTCCTCGTTGTTCTCAATGCCATTCTCCGTATAGCCGATCTTGCGGTTCTCCACGATGGTCTTCAAAAAGCCCTGCTCGTCCGTGCTGCACACGCCGCGCGACACAGTGCCGTGCTCCGACAGGGTCTTGTCCAGCCGATAGCCCACCATCGCATACGTGGGCGGCACAGTTGCCGGCGCATTCTGCAAAAAGTCTGCCATCACCTCGAAAGCTTCGCGACCGTAGAAGTCGTCGGCATTGATGACTGTAAACGGCTCTTTCACAGCGTCCTTGGCCACCAAGATGGCGTGTGCCGTGCCATACGGCTTCTTGCGCTCGGGGTGCACGCTGAAGCCCTCCGGCAGCATGTCCAGTTCCTGAAACACGCACTCCACGGCAATCTTGTCTTCATACCGCGACATAACATATTGCCGGAAATCAGCTTCCATGCTCCGGCGGATCACGAAGACCACCTTGCCGTAGCCGCTTTCCAGCGCATACTTCACGGAATAGTCCATGATGGTTTCACCATTCGGACCCATGCGGTCCAGTTGTTTCAATCCGCCGTAGCGGCTGCCCATGCCGGCAGCGAGGATCAATAAGGTTGGTTTCATAAAGATTAGAGATTAGAGATTAGAGAGTATCGATTAATAGATAATAGATTAGAGTTTGTGTGTTGTTTCGGCTTCCAGTCTCTCATCTCTAATCTATCATCTCTCATCTATCCTACGGTGCCATGGCGTAGTATTCGTCCAGCATGCCGTCTTCTAATTGAGATAATTGTTTATTAATGTAGTGTTTTATCAAATATTTGTCCTTACGGCTGTCAAGGATGCGGTGCAGAGCCTCGTTCACCTCGCCGATGGTGCCCACGCACTCGAAAGGCTTGTTGAGCGACAGGCCCGCCAGCTCATCGAAGGTCTGTGCCAAGCTCGGCTTGTCGAGCAAATCCTCCCCGAAGATGCCAATCATAGTGGCGTCATCGATGAAGGGCGACAGGATGATGTAAGCGAAAAGGCACTTGGGGCAGTTGCAGCACCACTTGTCCTCCTTGCTGCCCGCATTGCAGCTCTTGAACACCTTGAAATAGGCGGGATAGCGGGCGAAACGCTCGGCAATCTGCAGCTCCGTCAGCTTGCGCAAGTGGCTGTAATAGTGGTTGATGTCACCCATAAACTCTTGCACATACTGTCGGAAATCCTGCTCAAACTCCAGCGACTTGGAGTACTGGTGGTTGATGTAAGTACCCGGTATGGTGGGCTCGTTGGCGCTCGACTCGTTCGAGAGGGCCACCTCGCGGATGCCCGTGACGGCGCTCAGCAAAGTGGTATAGAAAGCAAGCATGGCAGAGAACGGCGTATGGCCATTGAGATAGCCTTCGGCGTTCAGGCGCAGCAATTCAGGGTCGATCTGGCGTTGGAGCACGATCATGTCCTCCGGCGCACGGAACCCCGCAATGCGCGCGCATTCGAGCGTCGCCCCGCGAGGGTTGATGATGAAGGGCACGACCTCACGTTCTGCTCTCAGTTCCTCCAGCGTTACCACCGAATCCTTGCCCCCGCCCACGGGCACGATGACGCGTGCACTCTCGGGAACTCTCGGAAACTGCAATGCGCTGGCCTCCGGAGCAGCGACCGCGAAGGTGAAGTCCAGAAAATCATTGGGGTCGCACTTGATCTTGTTCTTGTAGCAGAACTCGCCGAGCCCGTACCAGTAAAGCTTGCGCCACCAGTACGCCTGCTCACTGTTGAGCTTGTAAGGCTTGATGTGCACCAAGGGACTGCACGTGCACTTCCAGTAGCTGACAAGCTCAATCATGCCGATATTGAAAATGATGCCCTCCAGGGATTTCAAATCCTCCGGATATTGGGCATACTTGCCGGCTTTCAACACCATTTTCGGCTGAAAACTGATCTTCTCCCCTATCTTGTAGAAAAATTGTATGTGCAAATCCCCATCCTGCAAATGATAATCGTATCCTTCGTAGGTGAAAATGGGGTATTGTTGGCGTAATGTATCAAATGTCATAGGGTAAAAGGGTAAATGGGGTACATGGGGTGAATGAGGTTCATGAGGTAAAGGGGAGATTAAAAGATTAGGAGATTAAAAGATTATCGTTCATAGTCATCGTTCAATCGTGCAGGCATCGCACGGAGTATGCAGCCTCTTTGGGTGTGCAGTTGATTTCAACGGTGGCGTTGGTGTTCACGAGGTAGTGTATGGGCGAAGTCACATCACTGCCATCGGAGGCGGTCCAGAAACCGGTATTGGTGCCAAAGCCATAGTAGCTGTTCCAGAAACTTCCGGCAGGCAGTATATTGAGTTTTGAGGAGTTGTTAGCGGCGGGGTTATTCATAATGGAACAATCGGGAGCCGTGGTCATCACATCCAGGATCCAGTTTTCGGAAGAGGCCATGGCCTTGGCCACATTGTTCACATCCGTGCCGCAACGGTGCTCGTCCTTGTAGCCAAGGAAGTCTTCCAGCCCCATCCACTCGAAGTTGGAGGGCAGGTGCCAGCCCTTGGGGCAAATGCCTTGCAAACCGCTGGGCACATCCTCCGTAGGTTTAGCCCCATTGAGGGCGGTGAACCAGCTGTAGAGGAGCCCGTAGCGTTCCGCATTGGCAGCCACGCCATCGGGATAGTAGTAGCAGCGTGCGGATGCGTCTGTGACGGTTCCCAGTTCCAGCGGCGTACCGTCCGCGTAGTGCGTCACGCGCAGATTCTCGCGCATCCAGCACTGCTTGCCCAGCTGCACGGTCTGATACACATTGCCGTCATAGTCGGTCACCGTGCCGCAATCGGACTGGGCTAAGGTTAGTAGTGGCATGGCGAGCTGCAAGGAAAGGAATACAATAATGATTTTATGCACTGTTTAGAATAATTTTTTTCAAATTCCGCTGCAAAGGTACATATTTTTTGAAAGCGCAACAAGAGTGCCACGCATCTTAACCCAGAGTATTAAGCTGTAACTCCTAGCGGGGTTGGGGAGATACGCTCGAATGAAAAGCTTGATATTTTTAACAATCAATTCTTAATAATGTATTGAATTTCAACATATTAAAAATTATTTTTATATTTGCAGCGACTTTTAAACAAATTAATTTACGATGAAAACAGAAAACTATTCGGCATCCGTGGGGAAAGGCGAATTCATTATGAATCAACATGATGAAAAAATGCCACCATGCGATAAACTACAATCCTCCATAGAATCCATGATTGTTGTGATTCGGGGACAACAAGTGATACTTGACCGCGACTTGGCTATGCTGTATGGTGTTGAAACCAAAAGATTGAAGGAACAGGTGAATCGCAATGTCAAAAGGTTCCCGCAAGATTTCATGTTTAGGTTGGACCAAGAAGAACTGGTTTGTTTGAGGTCGCAAATTGCGACCTCAAAACAAAGGGGCGGTACTCGATATGCCCCTTACGCTTTTACTGAAAACGGTGTGGCCATGCTCAGCAGTGTTCTGCATACTGAAAAAGCAATCGCAACAAACATTCAAATTATGCGAGCTTTTACTACGATGCGACATGTTTTGTCTTCAAATATACAGATCAGACAAAGACTGATAGAACTTGAGCATCGTCAAATTGAAGCAGATAAACGAATAGACGAAGTGTTTCAATGTTTGAATCAAGGTGTACAAGTCAAAGAAGGCATCTTCTATGACGGACAAATATTCGACGCGTATGCTTTCGCATCAGAACTGATCAAGTCGGCGAAGCGAAGGATTGTTTTGATTGACAACTACATTGACGAGTCAGTGCTTCTTATGCTGGCAAAACGAAACGAGGGGGTGCTTGCGGAAATTGTCACAAAGCAACTATCCGAAACACTGGCGCTGGACCTTGAACGGCACAACCGACAATATCCGCCCATCACCATACGCGAAAGTCCCCGCTACCACGACCGCTTCTTGATTGTCGACGATACCGTATATCACATCGGCGCATCGCTGAAAGACCTCGGAAAGAAGCTGTTCGCCTTCAGCAGAATGGAAATTGATATGCGAGAAGTGGCGGTGCTCGTGCCTCGCACATTACCCCGGGTTAACAAGCATAGCAAACCTAACGGCCCGCCTTAGTAGTCACTCCCAAACAATCTCGTCGCAGAAAATGTACGAGGGTTGCCCTTTGGCCTGGTGCCACTTCGGCAGCGGACCGGCGTTGTTCACCACCACCCGCACATAGCGCGCCTTGAGGTTCAAACCATCCGCCTGCAACGTGTATATGTTGGGATCCGCCGAATCATAGTCCACTTCCAGGTCAACCATTGCTATGTTCAGCACATAGTCTTTTCCGTTTTTAGAAGTGTAAATATCCACCATGTTGGGCGACATGATCCAATCGTGGATATTCTGGAAAAAGCGCATCTTGACACGGTTCAACTGGGTAACCTTCCCAAAATCAAACTCCACATCTATATTGTTGCCCCAGTAACCTTGCCAGTTGCCGTCGTTGTATGCGTCGCCGCCAATCTTACCATCCGCCAGCGCACCTTCACCCGACGCGGCGTACTCAGGGCGGTAATCAGCATAGCGCGTGTTCAGCTTCGACAATTTGCCCAAGCCCTTGTGGAGCAGCACATACTGTTCAGAGAGCACCTCCTCGCCCATTGCATTGCGCGTCATGGCACGCACGGTAGCCGACTGCGCAAGCGTGATAGGACCGACGTACTTGTTTTCGCCCACACAGGGTTTGCGTCCGTCAGTGGTGTAATAGATGGGCTGGTCGTCGAAGAGGGTTCGCATGGTAACCTCCACCCCACCCTTGTCATTGAGCTGCGAGGTCATCAGCACATGGTTGGGAATGTCCATCAACTCCTGCGCCACGCGATCGTAGCGTTTCTCCACGATGTCGCGACTGTAAGGCCGGCACTCTTCATCCCACAAATGCAGATACATCTGCTTAACCACATGCAGCAGTTCTATTTCTTCCCTTATGATTTCTGCAATATCATCTTTTTCAAGAAAAGGATTTCCTTGCAGATACTGATATAAATTGTACCGAAGCATATTGCGTTTGGCGACTGCCATCTGATGCCACGCCACATAATAGGCAATGCGCATCGGGGCCGAAAACTGAAGCACATCCTTCTGAACATTATATTTATATTGGTCTATACTGCGATTTATCAGATCGTACGCGCGGCGGTTCTCGCGATAGGTCTCATCGCTCACTTTTGTCGGATAGAAATCCCAAATGCTCTCATACAGCGCTCCGCTATTGAAGAAGTTCTGGACATCCACCTTTTCCAAATCGCGCATCAGCTGGAAATGGTCGGCTGGGGCGGCAAAACGACGCTCAAACAGCGGATTGAAGGTATTCAGACGAGTTTCACGCTCCAAATCTGCAGCTTTCGGCTCAGTACTTTCCAACGGTTTCCACGCCATCTCCGCTGCCCAGCACATGCCGTGCCACGCGCTGTTGATGAGCGACTCGCCCGAGTCGTCCCACGCGGTGTTCATCATACCCAAAGCACCCTGCTGGTAGCCGTCGCGCACCAAGTTGGCGATATTTTTGGTGTAAGTATCATAACTCGGAAATACGGAGCCCCACATGCTCATACCCGGAGCCACCATAAACTCAAGTCCCTGTTTTTTAAACGTCTCCATCATGCTCACATAACTGTCCAGCGGCGAGTAAGCCCACACAATCATCAACATGTCCTTGGGCAATTGTGCCGTGATGGCAGAATCCTTGGCGGCAATGTCGCCCCACATCATCACGCGCTTGCCGAGCGGTTTCAGCACATTGTACACCCACTTGATATGGTCGGCATACACCTGCGAAGCACCGCCATGGCTGGCCACATAGTTGCGAGCCTTGCCCGAACCCAGCGCTTCTGTTTCATCACAATTGATATTGAAAAAGGGAGATGAATAGGCCTTTGCGACACTTTCCAGCTCATACTTCAGAAAATCCTTCGATTTTTGCGGATTCCAATTCGCCTTGGTGTCGGCCATCTCCTGATAATAGGGAATGTACAGCGTTTTCTCCGCATGGGCAAGACATTGCTGGTTGCCGAAAAACTCGATGTGGTATTGGGCAGCATACTCTTCCAACTCCTTGATTTCGACGGCTGTAAGGCCATCGGTAGGCGCTATGTCATAATAGTCATCCAGTTTGAAAACATGCTCGGTGTATAGATTAAAGAAGTTCATCTTGTACTCGGCCATCGTGGCGATCATGCGTTTCAGGAACTCCATGTTCACAATCGGGCCGCGACTGATATCATCCATCCAGCCGCGATATTTCAATTTGGGATAATCCACAATGCGCATGCAAGGCATCGCCACCTGTCCATCTTCTTTGGCAAAATATCGCAACATCTGCTTGAGACTCTGCTCGCCGTAGAAGAGGCCTGTTTCGGTGGTAGCTTGGACAAGGATGCCGTCTGGGCGCACCTCCAGAATGTAGCCCTGATCAGCGTTGGTGTCAACTGGGAAAGAAGATATCAGCACCGAGGTAACGGGCACGCGTGCGCCAGAGGCCATTTCAAGGCTTCCATCGCACCACTCCACCTGTTGCGGCGTGGGGATAATGCCGGTATTTTGGGCAAAACCCAGAACGGACAGCAAAAAGACAACGCAAAAAGTCAAAATGTTTTTCATATCAGCCCATTTTATGGGTGCAAAAATACGAAAACAAATTATTAAACCCTTCTTGGTATAAACCGTCCACAACAATTGCTTTTTTTTGTACTTTTGCGGTCTTAATAAAAACACCCTATGTCACTCATAAAATCTATCTCCGGAATTCGAGGAACCATCGGTGGGAAGGTTGGCGAAAACCTCACCCCCATTGACATTATTGAACTCACTTCTGCATTCGTCACGCTCTTGCGCGAAGGCGGCGCGGAAGGCAAGATAACCCTTGTGGTAGGACGCGACGCGCGCGTGTCTGGCGACATGGTGAGCCGTCTGGTATGCGGCACGCTGCAAGGCATGGGCGCCGACGTCATCGACACCGGACTCTCCACCACCCCGACAACGGAAATGTCCGTGCTGCATCATCATGCCGACGGCGGCATCATCATCACCGCCTCGCACAACCCCATGCACTGGAACGCTCTCAAACTGCTCAATGCCAAGGGCGAGTTCATCTCCGGTGAAGAGGGCAAGCGCCTGCAACAAATTGCCGCCGACCGTGATTTCAGCTATGCCGAAGTCAATGAACTTGGCAGCTATACCTATTACGAAAACGCAATCCAAGACCATATCGACGCGGTACTGAACTTGCCGTTGGTCAACAAAGAAGCTATTGCCCAGGCTGATTTCTCCGTCATCGTGGATGCCGTGAACTCCACCGGTTCCATTTCCATTGCGCCGCTCCTGAAGCAACTGGGCGTCCGCAAGGTCACCGTCCTGAACGACGAGCCCAACGGCGTGTTCGCGCACAACCCGGAGCCCATCCCGGAGCACCTGTACGGTATCTCCGAAGCCATGAAGAAAGGAAACTACGACGTGGGCTTTGTGGTCGATCCTGACGTGGACCGCCTGGCCATCATCAAACCTGACGGCGAGATGTTCGGCGAAGAATACACCCTGGTATCCGTGGCCGACTATATTCTGGCCCACACGCCCGGCAACACGGTTTCCAATCTCTCCTCCACCCGCGCGCTGCGCGATGTGAGCCGCAAGTACGGTGTGGACTACAATGCCTCCGCCGTGGGCGAGGTCAACGTGGTGGAGAAGATGAAAGAGACTAACGCCGTAATTGGCGGCGAGGGCAACGGAGGTGTCATTTATCCCGAACTGCACTACGGCCGCGACGCGCTCGTGGGCGTGGCCCTGTTCCTCTCCCATCTGGCAACGTCCGGCAAGGACTGCATCGAACTGCGCTCCTCTTACCCCGACTACAACATCTCCAAAAACAAGATCGAACTCACCGCTGGCATTGACATTCCCAAGCTGCTCAACAGCATTGCGGAGAAATACGCCCAATACGAGGTCAACACCATCGACGGAGTGAAAATCGACTTCCCGGACAGCTGGGTACACGTGCGCAGCTCCAACACCGAGCCCATCCTCCGCATCTATGCCGAAGCCATGACCGACAGCATGGCCGACAATATCGCCAAGAAAATCATGATGGACATCCGCGAAATGATTAAAGACTGAACGAATTGGTTATGAAAAGATTTTGGTGTTTTTTAGGGATTCTTTTGTGTGCCTGCCTGCTCCACGCACAAGACAATTTTCCAGCAGGAACGCCTTGCGTGAAGAAGTATAACATCAAAGTCCAGACCAACAGTGCCATTCCCAAACTGTACATTCAAGGCTTTTACGGGAGCGAATATTACTTGGTGGACAGCGCTGTGGTGAAGAATGGTGTTGCCGTGTTCAAGAAAAACAAATGTGAACTGCCCTGCGGGGTTTATCTGCTCGCTGTTTTCGACCCGTCACACACATTCACCCACATCATCGGCGAATTCATCATCAACCAGAACGCCAAGCTCCTGATTCGGCACACCCAACACACCGACAGTGCCAGCAACTACGTAATCAACGACCTTGCTATAGACGGCTCGCCTGAGAACGATGTTCTATACTCCTTCCGCAACCGGATGATGACCGTTTACACGCCCAACGTGCGTGAAGTATGCGAAGAGTATCTCCGAACTATGCCTGAGAGTTTTGCCGCCAAATATATTATGGCTGCCTACGGCACCTATCAGATGGGCAGAAACACACCTGAACAGGATTTAGCCAAAGACTTGCAAATGATAGAGGATCTGGACTATTCAGAGCCCCGCCTGCTGCACACGCCTGTAGCCAACTTTCAAAGCATCGACCGTTGGGTGATGCGGGAAGATGATTCCGATTCTATCATTGCCTCTATGAACAACATACTACAACGTTGTAAAAATGAAGTAGTAAAGAATTATTATCTAAAGCATTTCTTTACATTGATGGATATCCACGATCCTGTTTACGATCCTGTGCTTGTACACCTGTATGACAACTACGGTCACGATTGGATAGAAGATGGACGTGAAGGGGCCATCAAGCGAAAAATAGAGTCGCTGCGCCGCGTTTTGGCCGGAGCAAAGATTCCCGAGCTTATCTCGCACGATATTGATGGCGAGCCCCACTCCACCAACGACATTAAAACCAAATACACCGTCATCTGGTTTTGGGATCCCGACTGCGACCACTGTCAGGCTATGACTCCCGTGCTGCACCAGATGTACACGGAGCACGCCGAGGATTACAATTTCGAGGTTTTCGCCGTGGAGGTCAACGACGACCACGACCGCTGGAAACAATTCTCCGACGAGCATAACCTCTGGGACTGGATCAACCTGAGCACCTCCAATGGGGAACAAAACATCGATTTTATCGAATATTTCGACATTATGACCACTCCCGTGCTGCTGCTGGTCGATAATTCCAATTACCATACAATAATTGCACGGCAAATGTCGTTAAGTGAGCTGCAAAAATTCTTTGAAAATGAGGCGGAACAGATGAAGATTAGGTGAAAGGGGTGAATGAGGTACATGGGGTGAATGGGATATAAGTTTTTTTTCAAACGACAATAATAAAACAACATTTATAATGACAAGACGCTTTTTACTATTGTGTATTCTGGCCGTTTTCTTCTGCGGGAACATCTCCGCACAAAAAGGGAAAAACAACAACCCAGCCCAACAAAAAGGGCATGAGATTGTGTTCAACATCAAGGATTCCAAAGACAAGCTGGTGTATCTGGTCATCCATTACAATGACAAGCTGATACTGAAAGATTCCACCACACCTGTAGCGCCGGGCAAGTTCGTGTTCAAAGGGGACACCCGCTATGATGACGGCTTGTACTCGCTCGTTTCGGGAGACAAGAAGCTCTATCTCAACTTCATCATCGACCGCAACCAGCACTTTGAATACAACCTGGACACCACCACCAATGTGGAGCATTTCAGCACGAAGAACTCCCCTGAGAACGACGAGATGCTGAAATTCCAGCGCAGAACGGCCGTCGCACAGAAATCTGCCAATGAATGGTCCAAGAAATACAAAGACTTTGACGCTGCCGGCCAAAAGGACAGCGCGGATTTCTACAAGAACAAGTTAAACAAGATCAATGATGAGATGCTGGATTTCATCAACCACGAAATCATTGACAAGCACCCTGACTATCTCTTCTCCAAGATGCAGAAATCTTATATGCAGATTGAGATACCCGAATACAAGAAAGAGAACGGTGAACCCAACTACGAGGCACAGGCTGCATACTACCGCGAACACTACTGGGACAACTTCGATCTTGGCGACCACCGTTTCATCTACATCCCGTCGTTCGACCCCAAACTCAAGGATTATTTTACCAAACTGCTCTACCATCAGGAGTCAGATACCATCAACAAATACATTGATATGTTCCTGGCCAAGACTGAGAAGGACACTTTCATGTACCACTATTGCGTGGACTGGTTGTCGTATCAGTTTGAAACCAGCAAGATTGTGGGCCACGACGCGGTGTTCTGCCACATCGCTAAAAACAATCAGCTGGCCGGCAAGTGCTACTGGATGGACGAAGACCTGGTTGGCAAATACCAAAAACGAATCAAGAGACTGGAACCCACGCTGATTGGCAAAATTGCTCCGGAGCTCATCATTCCCGACACCAATCTTACCGATGACGCCCGATTCTGGCACTCCTCCTATAGGATGACCAAGCCGTACACCATCATCTGGTTCTATGACCCCAACTGCCCCACTTGCAAGAAGGAATCCAAAGCCCTGCGGCAAGTGTACGACTCCTTGGAGACCATCGGCCAGCGCAACTTCGACGTGTATGCCATCGGCAATGACGACACCATCGAGGCTTGGAAGAAATACGTCAAGGAAAACAACTACCCGTGGACAAATGTGGGGGGCAACAAGGGCAACATTGACTATTTGGACTACTTCGGCATCTACGAGAGCGGCAATCCGGCCATGTTCATCATGAATTCAAAGCATGAAATCATCCTGAACCGCCGCATTGACATGCACAACCTGCCACAGTTCTTCCAAGAGTATGAAAAGATGGAGAAGAACAAGGCTGAACGCCAAAACCAATAGTATTTTTGTGAGAATCAAATTAAAATCCATATAAGATGAAAGATATTTTTGAAAGACTCAAAGAATCATCCGGTGGTCCGATTGGACAGTATCGTGAAAAGATTGACGGTTATTTTGCCTTTCCGAAACTGGAAGGCGAGCTCGGCCCGCACATGCGCTTCAATGGCAAAGATGTGCTTTGCTGGAGCATCAACAACTACCTCGGATTAGCCAACCATCCTGAGATCCGCAAGGCCGACGCGGAAGGCGCCGCACGCTGGGGTATGGCTTACCCGATGGGCAGCCGCATGATGACCGGCCAGACCGCCCTTCACGAGCAACTGGAAAGAGAGCTGGCCGACTTCGAGCATAAGGAGGCCGCATTTGAGTTCAACTTCGGATATCAGGGCATCCTGTCCACCATCGACTCCCTGGTTTGCCGCCACGATGTCATCGTATATGATGCCGAAGCACATGCCTGTCTGCTTGACGGTATCCGTCTGCATATCGGCAAGAAATTCAAATTCCGCCATAACGACATCAAAGATTGTGAGAGAATCCTAGGCAACGCCTGCAAGATTGCCGACGAGCAAGGCGGTGGCGTCCTGCTTATCACCGAAGGTGTGTTCGGCATGACCGGCGCACTTGGCATTCTGGATCAGATTGCTGCCCTCAAGAAGAAATACCCGTTCCGCATCCTCATTGACGATGCACACGGATTCGGCGTGATGGGTCCTCACGGACGTGGCACTTCAGAACATTTCGGCGTCATGGACGACATCGACGTCTATATCGGCGCTTACGCGAAATCCATGGCTACCATCGGCGGTTTCGTGGCCTCCCAAAAGGAGATTATCAATTTCCTGCGCTACAACATGCGCTCACAGATGTATGCCAAGTCACTCCCGATGCCCATTGTGGTTGGTTGCTTGAAACGTCTGGAGATCATCCGCAGCGAGGAAGGCGACAAACTGAGAGCACACCTTTGGGAAGTCACCCGCGCCCTGCAAAAAGGCTTCCGCGACCTTGGCTACGAAATTGGACCGGCAGAAGCATGCGTTACTCCAGTGCATCTGTATTGTGGCGTTGACCAAGCTGCCAACATCGCTGTTGACCTGCGCGAGAACTACAACATCTTCTGCTCCATCGTCACCTACCCTGTCATTCCTCCCGGAATGCTCATCTTCCGCGTCATCCCCACTGCTGCACACAGCATGGAGGATGTCAAACGCACGTTGGATGCCTTCCGCGACATCAAGGAAAGACTCGCCAAAGGAGACTACGACAAACCGATGCCGGACATGGCTTTGATCAAACAATAATGGTTAAGAACATAATTTTCGACTTCGGGGGTGTTCTGTATCGCATTCGGTACCAGAACATCCCCGATGCTTTTTCCTCGTGTGGCATCCCGCATTTTGAGGAAATATACAGCAAACAACAGCAGAATACTGTGATGGACCAATACGAGGAAGGGTTGATCAGCACGGAGGAATTCCGTCATTACATCCGCTCGCTGACCGACTTCCCCATTACCGACCAACAAATTGACGACTGTTGGAACGCCATCCTGTTAGGATTCCCCAAGGAGCATGAGAAAATGCTGCAAAAAGTGAATAAGCATTACAATCTCTATCTGTTCAGCAACACCAACCAGCTGAATTATGACCGGTTCCGTGCAGACATGCGCGAACAGTTCGGATATGACATTTTCGATCGGCATTTCAAAAAATGCTATTTTTCACAACTGCTCCATATCCGAAAGCCCAAGCTTGAGGGATTCCAGCACATCATCCAGGAAAACCATCTGGAACCTGCTGAGACGCTCTTCATTGATGACTCGCCCCAGCATTTGGTAGGTGCACGCGAATGCGGACTGCAAACGTTACACTTACAGGACGGCATGGATGTTTTGGATCTATTCGATGGGAATGGGCGATTAATCGCCTTGTAGAGACGCAGATATTTCGTTTCTACAGTTGCAGCAGACATTGGCAACCTTGCAAAACATCCTCCCAGGTAGCCTCAAAATCGCCTGTGTACCAAGGGTCTGCCACGTCGCGATCAATGCCTGCATAGGACATCATGAGGTGAATCTTATTATCCGGATCTTCTGGGATGATTCGACGAATCAGCCGCATATTGGATGCATCCATGCAGATAATGCTGTCGAACCGGTTGTAATCCGCCTTCGTGATCTGTCGAGCACGTTTGGCCGGGTCAAACCAGATGTCATGCCCCGTCAGACAACGTTTGGCAGGTGGATAAATGGGATTACCAATCTCTTCCGTGGAGACTGCAGCCGACTCGATGTAATACTGGTCGCCCAGCCCAGCCTTTTCCACCAGATCTTTCATCACAAACTCCGCCATTGGACTGCGGCATATATTCCCGTGACATACAAACAGTATTCTTTTCATAAATCTCGAATTTTATAGTTTCACCGTAATCAGCACCACGGCGATGATAGCAATGGCAAGGCCCAAATAGTTCTTCCAAGTCAGTTTTTCCTTGAATAGCAGCCAACCAACGAGAGCGGTGAGGCAGACCACACCGATGTTGTAGATGGGGAACAGTACCACATTGTCGAAATAGCGCATGGCGTGGAACACACAGAAAGTTGAGAAAAAGTTGATGACTCCCAACGCGATGCCTCCTAGAAGGCTCTTCATCTGCCATTTGGATTTGCTGCTAATGAGGTCGTAAGCCACCAAAATGACACTGAACAGCATGGCAATGGAATAGATAAAGGCTATCATAAAGCCCATGTTGTCGGCTGTATTGTGTTGCTCGTTGAGTTTCATCAGAATATCGCCGATACCAGTGCCAAAGAAAATCAACAAAGGCAATAGCAATTTGGTGATCTCAATCTTATCCGATGACTTACCATCCCCTCCAACTACCAACACCAAAGCCACCAAGGCCAATACGATACCAACAGAAACTTTCAGATTCAGGTGTTCCTGGAAGATGAGCACGCCGGCCAATGTGGGCAGCACCACAGACAGTTTGCTGGAAAGCGACGTGATGGTAATACCCGACGACTGGGTGGAAGCCGTCATGAGCAAGTAGGTGAAAATGAACCAGAAACCCGTCAGTATAGACAATCCGAACCACGACTCATGAACCAGTTGGGGGATCGTATCGTACTGTCTGCAAATGAGAAAGCCCGTGATTGTGGCGAAGATATAGTTCCACATCAACGCCTGGTGGTTGTCCATCTCGAAGCGCTTGAAAATGCGCATGGTGACAAAGACACCGGTTGAAAATACTATGGCTAAAACGAGGTAGATCATTTTATATGAGCTGTATTATTATTCACACACTTGCACATCTGGATCCCGATAAAACTCCCATGTGTCACTATGGCCGTCGCGGTAAGTGAAACTCCACTGCATTTTCTTCGCCGTCAGCAAGTCGAGGTGGAATTTGTACTTGTAGTCAATGCTGCCGCCCACAACCTTGACAATCTCCTGCGCCAACTCGGTAGCACGAGTCGAGTCACAACCCATGGTTTTCATATCCACTACCTCCATCCGGAAACTCTCCTTGATACCGGCGAAATAGAAATCCTCATCCTCAAGTCTCCAACGGCTGGGACTAATGTAGTTGAACACGAATATCACCTTGCAGCCATCCTCCATGGTTGCCGTATAGACCTGTCTTGCGGAATCGAGGGCGCTGCCGTCATGTGTAAATACCATCGTGCCGGTTTCGTGCACATCAAGATGACACTTCATCAAATCATAGTTGAAAGCATGTTCGTAGGTGTAGTGTCCTTCCACTTGCGCCGATTGTGCAGCAACCCGCCCGTTCGTGCAGGTTAGCAGGCTGATTATGGCAAGCACTATCGTGCAGAGGGTTGTAAGGTTTTTCATTGTTAGGGTTGGTTAGATTTTCAACTGCAAAAATACATTTTTTGAAAATCTATTTCCAAAATCCGTCGTATCTTTGCCGCGCAATTAAAATCTTCAAGACAATGAAAAGACTGATTATCATTTTGCTGGCGTTTATCTTCGCAGAGACAATGTGCACATCGTCTCTTCTGCACGCACAGGATCTGGCACATTATAAACAGATTGTCAAGGAACTGACTTCCGCAAAATACCAAGGGCGTGGCTATGCCTATGGTGGTGCGAACAAGGCAGGACAATACCTGAGGAAAGAGTACAAAAAGACGGGCGTTGATGAGGTGGTATGCCAGCCGTTCACCATTGACATCAACACTTTCCCCGGCAAAATGGAGATGTCGGTGGATGGCCGCAAACTGATTCCGGGCGTGGAGTTTTCCATGCGCGAGTACTCGCCGGGCGTGAAAGGAACCTATAAACTTTACTATGTGGACACGGCCAATTTCAATGCCGAGAAGATGTTTGCAGATCTGGCGAAACCTGAATACAAGGATTGTTTTGTAGTGTGCGACTTCTTTTTCTCCTACAAGCATTACAAAGATTTCCAGAGAATTTGGGGCAACGAAGGTTGTACCAATGCTGGAATGATCCAAACGTGGGAACCGTTGCTGAAGTTTTATAAGGCATACGGTGAGAAAATCATGGGCAAACCCGTCATCTGGGCCACCTCGGATTTTCCCAAAGATGCCAAAAGCATCACAGTCAATATTGAGAACAAGTTCCTGAAGGATTATGGACTGTTCAATGTCATAGCCAAGATAGAAGGCAAGCGGCACGACAGCTGCTATGTCTTCACGGCGCACTACGACCATCTCGGCAACCTCGGCAAAAAGGTTTTTTACGCCGGTGCCAACGACAATGCCTCCGGCACCGCGGCCATCGTGACACTGGCCAAGTATTATGCCCAGAATCGTCCAGAGTACGACATGTATTTCATCTCCTTCTCAGGCGAGGACGCCAACCTGCGCGGTTCGGAGTGGTATGTGCAACATCCCATCGTACCGCTGACGCAAATCAAGTATTTGTTCAATATCGACATGATCGGCGACAACAACCCCGTGCAATACTGTGAGGTGAGCGACGAGGGCATGCGCGGCTTCGAACTGCTTGAGAAACTCAACAATGAGAAGAGCTATTTCAAGGGGCTGAACCGTGGCGAGTTAGCCGGCAACAGCGACCACTATCCGTTTGCCTTGCAGCATGTGCCCACCATCTTGTTTGAGCAAGAGGATGGCGACGCCTTCAAATATTACCACACCACTTTCGACGACTACGAGCATTTCCTCGTTGACACCTACGAGCCGCTGTTCAAGTTGATACGGGATTTTGTAGAGAAATATTGAGATTTCCATAATGAAAAAGTATAAAACTTCGGGGTTAATATTCCTGTTGTTCGAGGCCATCGCCGTATCGCTTTGGCTGTCAACAGGGAACTTGTTCTTCCTGCTGAATTTTTCCTACATCGGCATCTGCATTGCGGTCGGCGGCATCCTTATGGCAGCGAACTGGAAATTTGCCCGCGAATTCGTCCAGTTCACTGTAGGCAGCTACATATTAGTATTCCTCGGCCTCATCTGCCACGAGAACATGCAGATTGAGGGATTCTGGTACTATCTGATCTCCGGGATAGTCGGGGCGGGGGTACTGCACTACGCCATTGCCAAGATTTTCGGCCCGCTGCTGTTCGGGCGCGGGTGGTGCGGATTCGCCTGCTGGACGGCCATGATCCTCGATCTGCTACCATACCGGCAGCCCGTCAATCCACGGAAAAGTTTCGGATGGATGCGCTACGCCATGTTCACGCTATCCCTCGCACTAGTCATTCTGCTGATGTGTCTTGGTAAAGCCAACAAAACAACGATGTTCTACCTCTTCGTAGCCGGGAATGTGGTCTATTACGCCGTCGGAATCATCCTGGCTGTCACGCTGAAGGACAACCGTGCCTTCTGCAAGTACATCTGCCCTGTCACGGTGTTCCTGAAACCGATGAGTTACTTCTCGCTACTGCGCATAAAGTGCGATGAAGAGAAGTGCATCCAGTGCGGCAAGTGCCTTGAAGTTTGCCCGATGGAGGTGGAAGTCAACAACAATTCGCGCAAGCGAAAGAACGCCACCGAATGCATCCTGTGCCAGAATTGCAAGAAAGCGTGCCCAACGGGGGCACTGAAATAGGGTTGGCCGCTTCGCAATCGAAAATTTCTCCTGTTGTTTCATTTTCACCATTCTTGTTCAAATCGTCCATACCTTTCCAGCATGCGCTACTTGCAATTTCTTTTTATCGACGCAAAGAAACAAACTATTCGGGAAAAGGTTATTGCAGTTTTGCCATAAACTTTGCGCTCTCCACGACAAAGCGTTCGTGAATGCCCTCGCCGACGAGGGTTTCGCCTTCGAAGCATTTCACTTTGAACGCCAGGCGGCGGCGATCCACCTCAGTGAGTTCGGCCTCGCAGCGGATGGTCGCGCCCACGGGATTGGCTTTCAGGTGCTTGATGTTGACCGCGATGCCGACGGTGGTATTGCCCTCGCCGATCTTGTCGCACACGCCCATGAGGCAGGTTTTCTCCATGAGGGCAATCATGGCGGGCGTTGCAAACACTTCCAGTGCGCCGGAGCCATACACCGCGGCGGTATCTTTGTGCTCCACCACCAATTCTTCGCTGTGGCGGAGGCCTTCGAGGTTGTTGAAATCGGTCATAATCAAGAGTTTCAGTTTTAAGATTTGGAAGGCAAAAGTACAACTTTTTGCTGGAAGTATCTATGAGTCTCGAAAACTCATCATTTTCCATATTGCCAGTGTATGACTTTCGCGGCGGGAGAGCATACACCTCCGGTGCAGACCAGCCTCGCGCCGCGAGGGGCCTCACGCACGCATCCTCACTCTCCCCACACTGCCGCCTGCGGCCTTGTGCGTGGTTACTAAGATGGTATCCCTACGGGATACATTCTCATTTACGCGCACACCGTGCCCGGATATAGTTTGGCGCAGCGCTCTATGATAGTGGACGCCCTGTCAAAACCCGCATCGCAAGCTCTCTTGTCCGTAGTTCCATCATATCCCATCGTGAGGTGCATGAGTTCATAGCCTGCTACTATGTTGGCCAGTAACTTTCGATCGCGCTTGCCGGCAGCCTCCTTGTATTTCTCGATCGAAGGACGACCTTTGCCCTTCCGAACTTGCAGAACAGCGTCCAGCGCAATCAGACACCCTTTCCAAAGGGTATCGCCCGCCATTTTGATGTATTTGCTATCCATGTAAACTTTCAGCTCAGGGTCATAGTTCGCCTTTTTAATGACCTCTTCGGCATTGGCAACATATCGCCGAGCTTCTTCAATCGCATTATTTCTTTTCATAGCTTTGAATATAAAATGTTTCCGCAAAAATAAACATTTATCTTATACAGCGCATTAGATATAAAATAATAATTTCATATTGAAAATCAAATTGTTACAATAAATTCATTTTAGATTTTTCACAATTATTTGTTAAACCGGCATTAAGAATCGAAAATAAAATCACATATTGCCAGTGTGTGGCTTTCGCGGCGGGACAGCATCCGCCTTCGGTGCAGACCAGTCTCGCGCCGCGAGGGGCCTCACGCACGCATCCTTGCTCTCCCCACACTTCCGTGTGGGGTAATCCGAAAGGGAGAGTCCCTTCAGGACATATCGTATTGGGCTCTGCTTATTGCCGCCAGGGGTCTCGGAGAGACCACATTCTATCAACCCTAGACTGAACGGTATCCAGGGATACATTCTCAATGGAGAAAACGAAATTCCCATAACGGTCTCGAAGAGACCACATTCCAGTAACCCCAGACTAAACGCAGTGCAGTCTGGGGCGGTGGTGGCACCCTGCCGCCTGCCGCGGTGCGGGACGCACTTGCCCCGAAGCTCTTGGGCTGCTCACCGCGGAATGGGAAGGCTGCAGCTGATGCAACATCATCTGCTGAAAGCAGAAAAGCTCAAGAATAAATGGGAAATACTAAAGAATCACACCGCTCTCCCCAGCGCCTCTGCCTCCTCCAGCGCTTTCGTACCTCTAACTCCACCCTTCTCCTTCGCGCCGCGCACCAGGACACGGCCCATATCTTCAATATGGAAGTAATTGATACAAAGTTGGTACTGCGCTAGTATGCTGTCGAACAGTTCGGGCAGCGAGGCGGCACCGACCAGGATAAGAGCAGCCTTCTTGATGTGGAACGTGTCGCGGATGGGGTTGTGACAGCGGTCGATGACGGCTTTCAACTGTGCGCTCAAGCCGTAGAAATAGACTGGCGAGGCAATCACAAGCATGTCGGCATTCGCTAACTTGCCGTATATTTCGGGCATGTCGTCCTTTTGCACGCACGTATTACCTTCGCTTGTGAAACACGCGTTGCATCCCATGCACGGGTTTACCTTGTAATCGTGCACCGAGACAACTTCTACATGGTGCTTTTCTGAAGCGCCCTTGGCAAAGGCCTCAACCAAGAGGTCGGTATTGCCGTTTTTGCGTGGACTTCCGGAAAGGATTAGGATGTTCATATCAATAGGATGTTATCATTTCATCACAAAATTCACAATTGCAAAAATCAAATGGCACACCGCAAAGCAGAAATTGTTTTCTGCAGCTGCTCCAAAAACCGCGCCGCGTCGCCGCCGTCCATCTGCACGTGGTGGAACTGGAACGAGACCGGCAAGAGCGTCTTGAACCAGCTTTGGCGGTACTTGCCCCACATCACCAACGGGTTGAGGAATTTTTCGGTATATTGGTTCACAATGCAGTCGAGCTCGGTCTGGACCATCGCGGAGGTGCCAATGATCATGTAATCCTCAAGGAAACTGCTCGTGCATTCTGTAGCCGCTTTAGTGGTCAATTCCATGTAATCGCGATTGAACTGCTGCAAATCATCGGGAAATGGGATGTCGCAGGAGCTGATGCCGCCATTTTTATTGTTCACGATGACGTTAATGGCCAGACGGTCGTAACGGTACAACTTACCCTGCTCCGGCAGAATGAAGAATTCCTCCATCTCGCTGGCCGCCTTGCCGATGCACCAGCACAGCAGCACATTGAATTTCAACCCATTTCGCCGGGAAGTCTTGCAGATACGGCTCACATCAAAGGTCTTGGTGAGCGTCACCATCGGCATGGGCGATGACATCCACATCTCTAAGGCAAATGCCCGCTTGGTTTCTTGGGGATTAACTTCAGTTTTCATAATACTATCTTCTTTTGAAAACCACTAATTCGGCATCAGCTCCGTCCTTGCCGTACTCGCTCACAAGGATGTGGTGCTCATCGCAAGCAATGCCAAAACAGCGACCATCGCCTTTTTCCACTTGGTTACCCCAATAGGTGGCGTTATCATCAAGAAGTTTTACTTTGTTGCCGTTGATGGTGTACTCCATGTTGACGAACGAACCCTGCAACACGAAAAGGTTGTCAATATGCGGCATATCCTTGATGTCCAATGCGTTGACTTCCTCAACGAGTTTCTGTTTGATAGGCGAGGTGGCGTGCGGCAGCTGGTCGGCGGGCGACTGCCAGCGTTTGAGGGTTGGATAGTACTGACGAAGCACATCTTTGTACTCCTCGCGGGTGAGGTTTTGGCCCGTGTTCTTGTTGTACTCATCCACGAACTGCGCGCAGAACTCCACCATCTCTTCCATGGTGAAGTCGCCGGTGAAGGCACCGTCCTTATAGCAGTAGATGCAGTATTCTTGGTTTTTACTACCGTCGGCGTTGGTGCCGAGGATTTCATCGATGAGCGGCATTCCGCAGCTCTGGCAAAAGGTTGGTTCTTTTTTCATATTGATGTTGGTTTTTTGTTCTTTGTTACATCCCCACATTGCGGCTATCGCCTTATGTGGGGTTATTAGCACTTCGTGCGTATTGCCTCTTCGAGGCTGCTCAGGGTCCACACTGCGGCTTCGCCTTATGCGGAGTTACCGGGCTCTTGCCCCTGACGGGGCTGCTCCAAATCCCCACACTGAGCTCCCTTCGGTCGCTTATGTGGGGTTATTAGCACTACGTGCGTTTTGTCCATTCGGGACTGCTCAAGGACGATGTATATCCCAAAACACACCAGCGGACAAACGGAATTCTCCGCAAGCCTTCGTAAAGCAGTGGCGAGAGGGTGAATACGGCGATGGTGAGTATGATATACATGGCTACCGGCGGCAGCTGAGTGTAGAAAAACATCATGGAGCCGAGGCTGGCAATGATCAGGTAATGGACAATGTAGATGCCGAAGCTGGAACGGGTCATGTAGCCGGCAAAGGCACTGGTGTGGTCAAGGCAGGCATGGAACCAGCCCATCATGGCCAAGCACATCAGCCAGCCGTAGAGGCAGTTGAGCGGACTGCCAAGATACTCCGGCGTGGTGTTGTTCTGTCCCCAAGTGACAACAACGAGTACTATTCCGGAAACAACCGCACAAACCATCAGCGGAATCCAGAATCTGCGCACCATCTCCTGCACTGCATCGAGCGAAAAGATGAAGTAGCCCATCAGGAAGGGAATGATGTAGAAGAGCGGTTTATAGAGATTGTATAGACCATCAGCGGATTCGGGCCGCGGATGCAGGATGAGGGTCTGCTCGCCGAGCCAGAAGAAAATGCCCAACAGGACAATCCAAACAATTGAGAATGGAGAATTGAGAATTGAAAATTGGCTGGAAGACGGGGCATCATTCTGCTTTTTTCGGTTTTCAATTTTCTTTTCCACTTTTCTTATCAAAAGCAGGATGAGTGAAAAGAGCCACAAATCCTGGATAAACCACAGCGGGCCGGTGCCGCTAACTACCCAAAGGAAATACAAAGCGGGCTGCTTCATGGAGGCCAACACCGTTTGCCGAGCCACTAATGTGTTGAAATAACCTGTCATCCACTGAAATACAAAAAGACCGATAGTGGCCGGCACCAGCAGTTTGCGCGTGCGCGACTTAAACCACTCTTTGCCCGAATGTCTCTCCAACGAATACTTTGCGCTGACGCCTGCCAACAGGAACAGCAGCGGCATGAACCACGGATAGAGGATGTACATGACCACATCTTGGTATTGAGGTCCGTCGCCGAAGCCCCCCACCCCGCCGAACACGCCTTTGTTGTTGTAAAAATAGATGACATGGTAGAACAGTACCAATAGTACCGTCACCCAGCGCAAATTGTCAATCCAGTGTTTCCGTTCCTGTTCCATTATTTGCTGTTCTTCAATTTCATAATTTTCACCGGTCTGTCAGCGCCCACCTCAAGGTTTGGGCAGACCGTCTCCTCGCCCGTGTCCGTGAAGCCACACTTTACCATCACCTTGCCGGATGCGGGGTTCTCGGGAAAGTAATCGCCCCACAGAATTGAGAATCCTTTCACACGGAAGCAATAATCAATAACCAATCGCATTGCTTCAGTGCAGATGCCTTGACCCCAGTAGGGACGGGCAATCCAGTAGCCCACTTCGGCCTGGTCGGCGGCAATCTTCAGGTTTGAGGCCGATGCCGGGAGATAGCCCACACAGCCGATGGCCTCGCCCGTTTCTTTCCATTCCACCGCCCACATTGTGTCCGTGTTGAACACAGTGCGGATAATCTCTAAGCTCTCCTCCACACTCTTGTGCGGTGGCCAGCCCGCGCGCGGGCCCACCTCGGGGTCGGAGGCGTATTTGTAAAGCGCCTCGGCATCGCACTCGCGCCAAGGGCGCAGCAGGATTCTTTCGGTTTGCATCATGTTATTATTCTACAATTTGAATATTTTTTCTTATGACTCTCTAATCTCGCATAAAAGCAAGTCGCCGCAGTTTGAGCGGACCTCTTCGAATATCTCTTTGCAGCGTTGTACGCTCATTTTATTTTTCGTTCCCACCACTATCATGTCTTTCAGCGTGGGATGTCCCGTACCATTGACGGAAGTGGCGTGTTCTCCGTTATAGCCTTCCGTACACAGCGTCAAGTCATACGCGGGAGCCAGGTGCCATTTATAATGTCCATTTACTGTTTCCATAACCATAAAACTGAAGTTCTTGCAGTGGTCGTCCTTATTATCAGTCAGGTAATTGAAAACCATCCGACGGAACATTTCCTCCACCTCTTTGGCATTCTGGGTGAGGAAACCTGTCAATGCGAGCAGGTTGGTGTAATCAAGGACCGGCGCATTCAAAGAGAGACACAGCAATCCGCCTGCCGTGGCCGTATGGATGCGCTCGCCGTTAGGCGTGATGTCGAAACGGCGTGTCGTAAAATAGCGACCGTTGGTCAGTTTGAAATCCGGGACATCCATACCGCATCGTTTGGCCACCTCGTTGTAGTGAAATTCTTGCTGTCCCATGTTAACAGGGTCGTAATAGTGACGGAACTTGATAAGCCAATGGCCTTCATTATCGCTAAAGACGGCCTTTGGACGGGCGCCACCGCTATTTCCACTTTTGTATAAGAGTAACCCCGCGTCTGTGTCTTGCTGCTCTTTCAACACCTCCAATGCTTTTTGTTGAAGCAGGTCGAAATCAGTTGTTTCATCTTCTTTAATCACCTTTGTTTCAGGATGGTACATCAAAGCGCCCATACCACTATTGCCAACGATGCTCAATCTGTCAAGGGCTGACAGGTCGGCATCGTTGATGCCTTCACGCAGCATAGCCTTGTGAAGCAGGTAGCGTCCATAACCGTCGGGAAGACTGTCTTCGAATATGCCAAAATCACCCTGGAAAGGCTGAGGCTTGGCGATAAACAGGCCTGGTTTTAACGGAAGTTCCAAAGGTGAAATGCTGAATCCGTCAGACAACCAGACATTGTCGTACTCAAAGGCACATAGACGGTCGTCGGGAGTGAGAGATAATGTTCCAACTACCCGATCGTGATAGCTCACTGTTAATCTGTCATTTTTCATTTCTTATACGCTTTTGTTTTGCCGGAATTCTGGCGTATCTGCGTCAGTTCTTCCATGGTTGAATATTTCGAGGTGGCGAAAACGCCTTTGATTTCGGAGGTATAGCCCAATGCCATAGCCAGCATTATCAGATTTTTCAGTGAAATAAGACCTTTTTGTTCGAATCGCGCCACGTTGCTCAGTGCGACTCCCGCTCGTTCGGCAATCTGCTCGCGTGTCAAGCCTTTCTCCACCCTGCGATGACGGAAATCGGCCGCGATCTGCGCGCTGATGTTATCGACATTATCAAACAGATAGTTCTCAAGAACTGATAACATATTATCTGTTTTATTATAAATCATATAGAAACAATTAAAATATTATCAGTTGCAAAGATACACTTTTTTTGATATTTTGGACAAAATAAAAAAAATATCAAATTGTTAGTTTTTTTTCTATCTTTGCCGCGTATCTGAAAACAAAAAACATGAAGTACTCTGAATTAGAAAAGATATTGAAAAGAGCAGGATGTTATCTTGTAGGCAATAATGCACATCCGATATGGTACAGTCCGAAAACAGGGAAACGTTTCCAAACAGGACATCATAAGTCGGAGGAAGTGAAAAAGGGAACTTTGGACAAGATATTAAAACTTGCTGGCATTAAGTAACAGCACTGTATGATTGGTTAAGAGAAATAAAAACAACAGAGAATATGAGAGTAAGAGCCATTATAGAAACAGGAAAGAATTTGGATTACGACATCTACACCGATGACGAATCTTTGGGTTTTATGCTGCTCGGACAAGGTGATACCATTGAGGAAGCAAAAGCCGATTTTCTAAACAGCAAAGATGAAATGAAGGCATTATTTGAAGAAACAGGTGAGAGTTTCGACTTCGACCATCTTGAATTTGAGTACGTCTTTGACACGATCTCGTTCCTCAAATACTCGCCATTCTCCCTTATTGGACTTTCAAAGGCGACAGGTATCAACTGTAAGCAGCTGAGCCATTACGTCACTGGATACAGAAAGCCTTCTCCGAAGACCGTAAAACGCATTCAAGCGGGTGTGACCAAATTTGCCGAAACTATGCGGAATGCTGTTTTGGTGTAGTTAGGTACCATTACGGGTGAAGGTTTGCGAACTTAATTATACGCTCCTAAACCTCACATACTCCTCCCAGACATCCAACACATCCTCCGCATTGTACCCTTCGCGGAAGAACTCCACTTGGAATTCCTTCTTGAAGGGGGCCCAATTGCCGCAGACGAGGCCGTCGTGGGCGATGATGGGCTGGAAGATGCCCCGGTTGTTGTGCGCACGGTGCTGATGCTCCGGCGGCAGCACGATGTCGCGGCTCTTGTAACCGATCAGATATTCATCGTAGGGCGGAATCAGCAGGTATTGCCCTTTGCGGAAACCCCTTGTGCGGCAATCGTCGGTCAAATAGAATTCCCTGCGCGGTAGAGACGGTGTGCACACCGTCTCTACATGCAAATAATCGCCTAATAGCTCAATTCCCCTTCTGCAATCGCTGATGTTCAGCCCCGACCACCACACGAAATCCTCCAACGTAGCGGGCTGCCGGCTTTGGAAGTACTTTCGGGTAAAGCGCATCAGGGCTTCGTCGCGGTCGATAGGCTCCGTGCGTTTCACTTTCTCGGAACCAAGAGTGTAGGTTGCTTTCATCGGCAGGAGCTTGCCACTGCAAAGCGTGCCAGACAACTCGCCCATGCGGATGTGGTACGATAACCGATGGTCGTCCATTATGATGTCCTTTTCCGCCAGCGCATTCACGAACTCCTCTTTTGTCACGTTCCCTTTGTCGGCAGCTGCTTGCACCAATATCTCCCTGATTTTCTGGTATTCCTCTTCAGGGATATCGATTTTGTTGCTGTGCATCCATCCCTTGGTGACGGAGATGGCCTTCGGGGCACAGAGTTCGAGCATCCACCAGTAGTCTTCGGCGGCCACCAACTGCCACGTGCCGCGCATCAGGTGCATACGGATAATCCGGCCATTGTCGAATGCCTTCGTGAACGCCGACAACGACGGTTTGCGGGTACGCATTGCCACCGCCCACCTCATCAGCCGGTATTCCTGCGCCTGCATCGCGCCCAAGTGACTTACCACCTCAGCCGGATCGCTGAACTGTGGTGCCGCAAGTTGCTGGTTAAGAAGGCGGATTGTAACGGGATTCATCGCTCGCCGGTAATCAGTTTTTTCTATGTTTGGAATCAGCCGCAAAAATACAATGTTTTTCAGGATGGGGTTATGTTTGGCGGAAAGTTTTTATGGAAATATGCCCGCAGACCTGACGGCCTGCTGGCATGAAAATTAATAAATATTACAACTCTCTCTCGCGGCTGCCACCGTCGCCACCGCGCAGACCACCGCCGCACTATATCTCACATCGATGACAGACAACGTCAACGGAAGGACAAACAGCAACGCGCCAGTGATCTTGTTCAGGATGCTGTGGTCGGCCAAGAACTGCTTCCGAACAGCATAGCTGTAAATGATGTTGAAAACCTTGATGCAGGCGATAAGGCCGACCCAAATATAAATCCAAACGGGAAGATGTATGACCGGTAGCAATTTGACTAAACAAACCACAACGAAGATGATGTCCGCCACGGTGTCTAATTTCGAGCCAAATTCACTGACCGTGTTCGTCTTGCGCGCGACCCACCCGTCAACCATGTCGGAAACGCCCGCAATGATGTAGAGCACATAAAACCACGGGGACAACGCCGAGCAGAACAAGAGGGCGACACTGCAGAGGATGCGGATGGAAGTGATAAGGTTGGCCATGGTAATTAGCAGTTAGCAGTTAGTAGTTAGTAGTTAGCAGTTAGTAGTTCTTAACTAATTCCTTTTCTGTTGCCTCATACAAATCGCCGCTGCCACGGCCTCCACCAGTCCGAGTACAAAATATAGGTTGCTGATGGCGTTGAAGCCCCAGACCCACCATTCGAGGACGATCCAGAGCATCAGGATGATGCCGCAGACCAATACGGCCCAGTGCGCGAGACGATGCTTCTTGAACAGCAAGACAGCCGCTCCGATTTGGGTTATTCCGTTCAAAATCAGTAACGCAAAGCCCGATGGAACGAAGTTCTTGAAAAAAACATCCGGCCATGGCATCTTCGCGCGCAACATCTCTAACAGCGGTTCACCTCCCCACGAAACGCCTGTCGGGTCAACCCACATCATCACCGCACCGCCTACTGCGCCGATGCCGATGAAGAGCGTAAGGAATTTTTGAAGTTTTATCATATTCCTACTTCACTTTCATTCCCACATTGTACATGATGAAGCCATAGATGTCGGCCTGCTCCTCCAGAACCTTGGCAAGGGGCTTGCCACCGCCGTGGCCAGCCTTGGTGTCAATGCGGATGAGCACGGGATTATTGCCCTGGTGGCACTCCTGCAGGGTGGCTGCAAACTTGAAGGAATGGGCAGGCACCACACGGTCGTCATGATCGGCAGTAGTGACCAACGTGGCGGGATACGCCGTGCCCGGCTTCAGATTGTGCAGCGGAGAATAGCCATACAGATACTCGAACATCTCCTTCGAATCCTCGCTGGTGCCGTAGTCGGAAGCCCAGTTCCAGCCGATGGTGAACTTATGATAACGCAGCATGTCCATCACGCCCACCTGAGGAACGGCCACTCGGAAAAGGTCTGGACGCTGGGTCATGCAAGCGCCCACGAGCAAGCCACCATTGGAACCGCCTACAATCGCCAGCTTCTCCTTAGAGGTATAGCCCTCCTTGATGAGCCACTCGGCAGCCCCGATGAAATCATCAAACACATTCTGTTTCTGCATCTTGGTACCGGCTAAATGCCACTCCTCGCCATACTCGCTGCCGCCGCGCAAGTTGACCTGCGCATAGATGCCTCCATTCTCCAAGAAAGGAATGCGTGTAGCCGAGAAACTGGGCGGAAGTGAAATGTTGAAACCGCCATAGCCATAGAGATAAACCGGATTCTTGCCATCGCGCTTCAGCCCTTTCTTGTAGGTCAGGAACATCGGGATGCGCGTGCAGTCCTTGCTCTGGAAGAAAACCTGCTCGCTGACATAGTCGTCCTGTTTGAATTTCACCTTTGGAGCGGAATAGAGCGTGCTCTCATTGCGGTCCATGTCGTAGCGATACACAGTGCCAGGCTGAGTGAACGAGGTGAAGGTGTAGAAGCACTCCGGCTCTTTCTTGTCGCCCGTAAAGCCCACACTGCCCACAGAGGGGAGCTTCACTTCATGGCGCAGGCGTCCATCAAGGCCATAGACGTATGCGTGATCGGAAGCATCTTGCTTGTACGTAAGAATCAATTGACGGTTAATGACACTGATATCGCCAAGCGTGTTCTGTTGCTCGGCAATGAGTTCCTGCCAGTCGGCCAAACCCGGACGATGGATGTCGGCGGTCATGATACGGCCCTTCGGCGCACCGTAATTGGTGTACAAATAGAGTTTGTCACCGTCGGTCAGCACAGGACTGTACTGATAGTCCATATCGGAGGTCATCTGGATAAACTGCGAGTTAGGTTGACGCAGGTCGCGTACATAGAGGATGTTGCCAGCCCCTGCCCCACTCTCAAACAGGTACATCACCGTCTCCTCCTCATTGATGCTAACGCCATAGAAGCACTTGGGTCGCGCAGGATTCTGGTAGAAAAGCACATCCTGCGACTGCGGCGTACCAATTTTATGGTAATAAATCTTGTGTGTTTCATTGACATTGGAGAACTCCTTGCCTTTCTCCGGCGCATCGTACGCGCTGTAGTAGAAGCCATCACCCTGCCAGTCGGCACCTGAGAACTTGGCCCACTCAATGTGGTCGCTGGTAAGCTGGCCCGTCTTGAGGTCGATGACGTAGAACTCCTGCCAGTCGCTGCCGGAGCGCGAGATACTATAGGCGGCCCAGCGACCATTGTGCGAGAAATAGACACCCTGGAGGGCCACCGTGCCGTCGGTGCTCAGCGTGTTGGGATCGAGGAACACGCGCGGCGTGCCGCCCAACTCGTCCATCACATACATCACACTCTGGTTCTGCAGTCCGTCGTTCTTGAAGAAGTACCACTTGCCGTGGCGCTTGCGCGGCGCGCTGATCTTCTCATAGTTCGCCAATTCGGTCAACCGGTTCAGCAACTTTTGACGGAATGGAATCTTGGCCAGATACGCGTTGGTAACCTGGTTTTCAGCTTCCACCCAAGCGGTGGTCTGCGCGCTGGTATCGTTCTCCAGCCAGCGGTACGGATCGTCCACGACCGTGCCGAAGTAGGTATCCGTGGTACCGTCCTTGACAGCCTTCGGATATTGGATATTCTGTGCCATAAGCGTTGTTGCGGCCATTGCAGCCATTAAAACAAGGATGTTCTTTTTCATTTTTGGAAAATTATTGTGCGATAAGTTTATGGGTACTTGACGTACCGTCATTCGTATAAGCCTTCAGTATGTACAATCCTTTCGGCAGATGCGACACCGACAAGGTACAGCGGTTTTCACTCATATTGGATTCCGCAACCACCAAATGTCCGACAGCATCATACAGTTCCACTCGGCTGATGTCTTCACCTTCAACCGTAACGATGTCATGAGCCGGATTCGGCCACACTTTCAAGGCTTCAGCAGAAGAGACATCCTCAACACCGGTATTGAAGAAATGCACATGGAAGGTAAGCTGGTTGCCATCTTCTTGGATATTCGTAATTTCAAAGCTCGTTTCCGGCGTGCCATCTGTCAGATAAGGATGTGGGTTTGTCGTCGGACCAAAGGAGGTGCGACCAGACTCCTGACTGAAATGCGCATTATAGAGTTGGCCATTCACCGTGTCGCTTGCGCTGCCCGGACGAAAAATCCAGTACTGATGCGCCTGCGTATGATAGTCGAAGAAAGCATTGGCAAACATGCCATTGTAATCCAACGGCACTGTATCGTTCCAACGTGCAGCTATAAGCCCTATGCCCGGGACACCTGCATCGAACAAGTCCAAATAGCGACGGTATTCGAAAACAAACCATTGCGTGGGATCAATGCTCGATTTGATGTAGTAGCAGTTCTGCGACGGGCTTGAACCCACGCTATACAGGGTATAATCACCGTCCTCGGTTATTTCTATCGGGTCGTCCGACACATGCAAAATCTTATTTTTGTAAATGGCTGCTGTATGATTGGGCCAAGAATTATCTTCCATCATATCCCAGCTTCCAGCCGGTCGAACGTCGGAATAGTTAATATAGTGATAAAGATCCGGCAAATCCAACGAATGTCCCATTTCATGACGGAAAACATTTGCCGTAAAATAGTATGAAGAGCCTTCAAATTCCATATTAAACGTATTGGCACGGACGCCATTGATGGTCGCGATATAGCCCAATGAATCATGCGGAAAATACTCCATGTGAGGCCACAGGATGGATGCCCAAGAGCCTGTGCCGCCCTTCACCACGAAGCTGAGGTTGTCAATGTCACCGTCGCCGTCGCCGTCCAGCGCGATGTTGGGATCCACCAGATGCAGGGAATCCACATATTTCACGATACGACCCAACAACAAAGCCTCACGCATGGAAACGCCCATGAAGGGATTTTCCTCCTGATAGCCGATGGGATTCCATGAACTATAGGGTTCAAAATAGCCGCGAGGAAAAACATCCTGATAAGAGATGATTTGTCCGTTCTGTATATTGTTGGTATATACCGTGTTATAATGAATCTTGTCGTACGACAGGGCCTTGAAAAAATTATACACGCTTAAAAATCCATCCGTTTTCCCATTGAACATGGAGTCAATTTCCGCAAACGAGTGGTCTATCTCAGCGTCATCTGCAAAACGCACGAAAACCACCAGATTAGTCATTTCCGTCGCCTCGCTCTGGGCAATGGCACGCACAGGCATAATCAAGCATACTGCGCCTGCAATACATACACAAAGTCGCAACATCCAACTGGAATTATTACTGCTTCTGTTTTTCATACTTTCCATATTATTCGGCTTTAAACATAATTTTCCAAAATGATGACAACTACCCATTACGGGCGCGGCATGACGGTTGAGCCTCCGGATGTGGGACAGTTGACTACAGGGTTGCCGGGACAATCCATCACATGTCCATAGGTAAGCGTACTGGCCCCGCTAAGTTCCACATTCAGGATGGTGCAGAAGGTCACATCGGCATTGCTGGCACCGCTCATCTCACCATGCACCGACTGAGCGTTCAGATTAGCAGCTTTCAGCGTGCTAGCACCACTGAGTTCTATATCCATATTATTCTGGCATAAACCGTAAATCAATGCGTCAGAAGCCCCCGACAGTTCAACATCCAATTCATCCGTTTCTACGACGCCTTGGTACGTAGAAGCCCCGGAAAGCTCAATTTCCACATCATTGCATCTGAGATCTCCCCGGAATGAAGAAGCGCCACTGAGGTCAATGCTCCTCAAGTTGGCATTGGCAGGAATGACAGCAATGGCTTTGCCATTATAGTGCGTATTCGGTTTAAAACCGATATACAGCTTGCCGTCACGCACTTTCACGACCACTCTTTCATGGGCCAGTTCACCCACGGTGACCACCACATCGCTCACCTGGTCGCTCACGGTCACTTCGAATGCATTACTAACGGAAAGCTCGGTATAATTACCGTTGATGGGATAGTTTTTGGTTGTAGGAGTACCATAATCCTTGACACATCCCACACACAGGATCGCGCATAAAGAAAGCAGCAAAATCGTTTGTTTCATATTCGTATTTTATAATTGATTAAGGCTGCAAAAATACGCAATAATCACAACTTCGCCACAAACTTTTCACTGCCCGTCAAAATGCGTTATTTTATCTAACGCTTCATTCAATCGGGGACAGTCCTCTATTTGCTCCTTGAAACTTGCTCCCGGGCCACCCGGCATAGAATACCATCCTTCTTTTGTTTTGTATGAAACATCCACGAACAAGGACTGCGACAACATCTGCATCAGATATTTGTAGGGCATGAGCAAAGTCTTAACGCCTCTTGCGGCATTTGTAGAATCGACATATACTTCATTTTCATATACAACATCCAGTACAGTATGTACACTATCATAGAAAGTGATTTGAATGCTGTCCATCTGAAAATCTTCGTAGTTGGTGATGACAAAACTAGAAAGAGGTTCTTCGTCATCTTTCCCGATAGTCAGAATTATATTGGCAAAGTGCCAAGGAGCTTCCCAGGATCTGGGTATAACAGTGAAGCACATGAGTTCCACATCTGTAAAGGATACTGTTTGCCATTCCACAAAGCGTGAGATTGACTCGCCGGAACAATTGCATTGATAAATCCGGTCATCCTTCGATGCCTGCGACCAGAAATTGGACGCTGTAGCCCGCATCATCAGGGTGAATTCGAACACGGAGTCATTGGCTATAACATCTGCAATTTGGTCAACCATACGGCACACCTGATTGGAATGGGCCTCGACAGATTGTGTGCTATCTTCCAGAAAATAATACACGGAATCTATCAAATTGATCAGCGAAAGCCGTTGGCTGTCGTTGATTTCATAGCCAGCCGCCCAGCTTCGCAGGAAATCCGGCCACCTGGTCTCCCCGGTTCCGTCTGAAATCTTTTTTGTGGTGGTGCAAGCAGAGAGTGCGATGGCGCAAAGGACTAGCGCTATTAATTGTTTGTATTTTAAGTGTTTCATTCTTGCAGTTGAATTTGATTGTTTTGCAAAAGTGGTTGATTTATCCCTGAACAAGATGCAATTAAATCCCTCTTCTCTGAAGTTCACGAATTCTCTCTTGGATTTCTTCCAACAAATCCTGATTACTCTTTGTGTCTGATATGCTTTTTTCAATGTCGGAAGGCTTCCCATCTATCAGGGAATCTAAATACTGTCTAAATTGATTGAAAATGTTCATAATATTATTTTTTTATTTTGAAATTTGCGTGTAGTATAAGACAAACATCTATTCAGTTGCATTAACTCTCCGTGCTCTCCGGCTAAATATCCGAAACTCGGAACTAGTTTTGTCTGCCTCTTTAAGTTGCTTTTCAAAGTCCGTATCAGAAACAGCTTTATCGTTGAATGCTAACACAAAAGCATTTTTCTCTTTTTCCTCATCTATTTCAATATGCAG
>Ga0310690_10001657_pt1 | contig 38869 bp, 39 predicted proteins | sample AusTroGonzalo_MG_2_FD_207661 | JGI IMG/M metagenome (GOLD analysis project Ga0310690, IMG submission 207661) | Bovine rumen microbial communities from tropical cattle in Woodstock, Queensland, Australia - Gonzalo_04 (v2) (version 2) | ecosystem: Host-associated > Mammals > Digestive system >... | reverse complement strand
TGGAATAATATCAGATATATATTTTTCAGATAGTCCTAAACGCACAGCCATCCTTTTAATAGCATCTATACCAATGCGCAATGCGATTTGATAAAAATAAATGTCGCAAGAATGTTTAAGTGCGCCGACCATATCAACCCAGCCATGACCTTCGTGTTCCCAGCAATGATATCTGCGGTCTGCATAATCCCAGTGCCCTGGACAGAAAATCTTTTCGTTTTTGGTTACTGCGCCCGATTCCAATGCAGCGAGTGCTACAACAATTTTAAATGTAGAACCCGGCGGATACAATCCTTCCATTGCCTTATTCATAAAAGGTTTTGCAAAATTTTGGCGCAGATTTTCGATATATTCTTCGGCATCATCATCAGAAAATTTGTTTGGATCAAAACTGGGTGTTGATGCCATCGCCAATATATCGCCATTTTCTATATCCAACACCACCCCACATCCAGACTTGTGCAACATCAAAGAATCATATAACACGCGTTGAATATTATCGTTTATAGTCAATTGTACATTTCTGCCGATTTTTGATGGCCTGTATTGGTTTTTATCTTCCCCTGTGACGCGTCCAACCGCATTTGTTATCATAACAGTTTGCCCAGGCACACCAGATAATTCTTCGTTAAATATTTTTTCTAGTCCTGTTTTTCCATGCGTATAGAAAGGTGTGTTTTGTACAATTTTATCAGGTGCGCCGACATAGCCAAAAAACTGTGCACCCGCAGGTCCCAGTTCATAAACACGGGCATAGCCACTGTCTATATGAACGCCGGCAATATTTTTTGCCTCTATATTTGCAAGTACATTCCAATTTGCATTTTCACTGACCAATACAGGTTGAAACTTTTGCTGTTTTTTTATCCTTTCCCAGATTTTCTTTACGCGTTTGTCGGTCAGATGTAAATCGTGTTTCAATGTTTCGACCACAGATTCAAGATTATCTGTTTCTTCGGGAATGATGTATACGCGGTAAATTGGCGCATCGCGCGAAATAGGGGTCCCACTGCGCGACAAGATTTTCCCGCGCTGTGGCATATTTATCTGGATGCGAAATGAATTGTTTTCACTTTTTTTCTTGTAATCGCGATAGTTAAACATTTGCATTTGCAACATTCTCAATACCAGACAGGAAGTCAAAATCATCCCTGTTGTAAGAAACAGGGCGCTACGACGGTCAAAAACTTGCGAAACTTCTTTATCAATCATTTTTGGCCACCTTGGATTAGTCTTACCAGCGGTATATAAAACGCGCAAGTTATACTAAATGTTAAAACCCCAGAAATAAAATTCAACAGATTTATGCTCTGAACAGAAATCAGAGAAATCACGATTCCCAAAAATACCATAAACGCAAACAGGCCGTTTTCCTTGGTATGCGTCAAGTCAATTACATTTTGTATATTCATAACGGCATAGTAAACGCAATAACACAAGGTCCAAATAAAGACGGTTCCAAACGAATAGTCCATCAGAAAACAAAACAAAATTGAAAAAGGAACAAAATACGGTCGCGCAGATATAAAAGAACAATAAAACATAGGTATAATCGCAAGTATTCCACCGGGGTTCAACCATGGCACAGACAGGCGCCACAACATGACCGTCAATAAAAACGGAAATGCAGTCCAAAAATATTTTATAAAATTATGCATCATCTGTATTTATTGCCTGTGGTATTAAACTTTAAAATCATAACGCGTGATATATCTGCGGGCGATAAAACATCAACCGCAGAATCATTTTTAATTTTTCCGATATAAATACCACTTGGCAAAACGCCACTAATGTTGCTTGTAATTACGTTTGTGCCTTGTGTTCCTTGGAATTGGTGATCACTAAAGAAACCAATTGTTGGGTCCATCAGTCCATTTCCATGCATAAAACCATAAACTTCGGAACCGGCAATCCTGATTGCTATATTTGTATCAGAATCATTCAATGCGCGCAAGCGTGCGAAATTGGAACTGGCATCTATTACGATTCCAACAAGTCTGTTTTCAAAAGAAACCGCAACCATTCCGGTCAAAACACCGTCATCTGTTCCGCGATTTATCAAGAAAGTTTCGTGATGTAATGCAGTCTTGTCGTGAATAATATCTGCAATAATTGTTGCAAAGCCGCTTTGGCGGGCAATGCCAAGTTCCCGCGCCAATTTTTGATTTTCATACAGTGCGACATCACATTCTTGGCGGTTTGCATTTGCTGTGCTAAGTTTTGCCCGCAATTCTTCTATTTCTTTTTCCAATTTTGCAATGTTATGAATTCTTTTTATAATTTTCCCTGTTCCGCGCACAGGCCAAGTTAACAAATCCCCAATCGCTTCGGCCACAGGGGTAAAAGTATGCACAACCGAGTAAAACAACCTGTATTCTGGACGCGCCACTATCATATAAATTACTAAAAAAGATACAAAGCCGCCAACCAAAGCCGCCCGAATAAGTGCATGTAATCGTGAAGATAGTTTTTTCGGATTCATTTCAGGGTCAGTTTAAACTTAAAAAAACGAATATTCAATAAAAACTTGATTTTTCATTTATTTGTGTCAAAATGCGCATTGCATAAACGTCTGAAATGGCAAAGGCATTGCCATAAGGACATAGAAAAAAGAGGTAAAAATGCCAAAATTAAAAACAAAGTCATACTTGAAAAAGCGTGCATCTTTGACTGCAACTGGAAAAATCCGCGTTGCCAGAAATGCCCACAAAAAACTTCTGCGTAAAAAATCTGCGCGTGCGAACAACGCGGGGTCCAAGCCGCAGTATTTGAACGATAACATGGTGGCACAGGCGAAAATCTTGGCACCTTATGGTTTGAAATAAAGGGGGCACATTATGGCAAGAGTAAAGCGTGGAACGACAGTTCGTCAAAAACACAATAAAATTTTGGAACGTGCCAAGGGTTATCTTGGCCGCCACAGCAGCACATATCGTGCCGCACGCGAAAAATCTGAAAAAGCGGGTCAATATGCGTATCGCGATCGTCGCGTTAAAAAACGCGATTTCCGCAGCCTTTGGATTGTTCGTATAAACGCGGCTGTCCGCCCAGCGGGTATCACATACAGCCAGTTTATGAACGGCTTGCGCAAAGCGGGTATTGAACTTGATCGCAAGGTCTTGGCTGAAATGGCCTATGCTGGCGATGCAAACTTTGCTGCTTTGATTGATACTGCAAAACGATTTATCACAGGGGAAAAATAAAACCCTTGGCGGCGAATTGTTTTTAGTTTATGATTATGGGGCCGCGTGATAGTGGCCCCATGTTTATATAAAAAGAGAAGACCAAATGTTAAAAGACCAAATAGAAAAAATAAAATCTTTGCAAGAATTACAGGAACTCTATACTTCTGTGTTCGGTAAAAACGGCACAATGACTGTGCGTCTGAAAGAAATGAAAAATCTGGACAATGATGCCCGCGCAGCGTTAAATCGTGAAAATACCGAATTGCGTGAATTGTTCAAGTCACGCCAATCAGAAATAGAAGCATCTGAATTGAATGCTGCGCTGGAAAAACAAAAATTGGATGTTTCTTTGAATAAAGAACCAGAAAACAAAGGAACAATTCATCCGCTTACCCAAGCGTTACGCGAAATATCTGCTATTTTGGAATCATTTGGTTATACACGCCACACTGGCCCAGAAATCGAAGACGATTGGCATAATTTTACCGCGTTGAATACACCGGAATATCATCCTGCGCGTGATATGCAAGATACTTTCTTTTTGGAAAACGGTAATGTTATGCGTACCCAGACTTCTTCTATTCAAATTCGTGCGATGGAATCCGAAGGTGTGCCAATTAAAATGTTTGGTATTGGTTCGACATACCGCAAAGAAATGGATGCGACACATGGACCTATGTTTGGGCAAATCGAAGGTTTATATATAGATAAAAATGTTACGTTGTCTGATTTGATTGGTGATATACGCGCGTTCTTTAAGCGCTTCTTTGGTTTGGATGATGTAGAACTGCGTATTCGTCCGTCTTACTTTCCTTTCACTGACCCCAGTATAGAGGTTGATATGAAATGGAATGGCGACAGATGGTTGGAAATGATGGGTGCAGGTATGGTTCATCCAAATGTATTGCGTAATTGTGGCATTGACCCAAATGAATACCAAGGCTTTGCATTTGGTTTTGGTTTGGACAGGCTTGCAATGTTGAAATACAACCTGCCTGATTTGCGTGATATATATGGAAACGATATAAGATGGTTAAAGTCTTGTGGTTTTTAATAAAAGGTGTGAAAAATGAAATGGACATTTGATTGGTTAAAAGACTATTTGAAAACAGATTTATCCGCGGCTGAAATTGCAGATATTTTAACGCGGACGGGACTGGAAGTAGAAGATTTATCGGAACCATTACCCCCAATTGCGGCGAAAATTGTTGAATGCCGCCCACACGAAAACAGCGATCACCTGCATGTGTTGATGGTTGATGACGGTTCGGGGATACTGCGTCAGGTTGTGTGTGGTGCGCCGAATGTACGCGTTGGACTTATTTCTGCATTGGCGCGCCCAGGATGCATTGTCGAAGGCCACGAAATTCAAAGTGGAAAACTGCGTGGTGTTGTGTCTGACGGTATGATGTGCAGTGGCCGCGAACTTGGCGTAAATGACGATCACAGTGGAATTATCGAATTGCCCGATGATACAAAACTGGGAAGTGTGGTTGTTGATTGCCCAACAGTATTTGATGCAGGTATTACACCAAATCGCCCCGATTATTTGGCAGTGCGTGGTGTCGCGCGTGATTTATCCGCGGCCGGTGCGGGTGAATATATTGCCCCAGCAGATAAAGAATTTTCTGTATACGGCAAGGCGCGCGGGGTTCAGATTAAAACAGACAAATGTCGTGCGTATAAATTGGCGGAAATTCACAATATAAAAATCGCGCCCAGTGCAAAGAAAATTGCCGATCGTCTGCGTGCGATTGGCATCAACCCAAAGAATGCGCCAATCGATGCGACAAACTATATTTGCTATGATATGGCCCAGCCTATGCATTGCTTTGACGCAGATGAAATTCATGGCGATATTGTTGTGCGTATGGCAAACGCGGATGAAAAATTCACAGACCTGTTCGGAAACGAACATACTTTGTGCAATGCCGATATGGTTATCACCGATAATGATGGGATACTTGCGCTGGCGGGGGTAATTGGTGGTGCACGTGGTATGACGAACGATAAAACCAAAAATATCATTTTGGAAAGTGCATATTTTGATCCAGTGTCTGTTCGCAAATCTGCCAAAAGATTGGGAATTTCAACGGACGCATCATATCGCTATGAACGCGGTATTGACCCAACAATTACTGGGACTGCACTAATGCGCGCCATAGACATTATAACGGATGCGTGTGGTGGAACTGTGGCGGGCACCTTTGCCGCAGGCACAGATACTGGAATGAATACGCCGATTTTATTCGATGTTTCGGCATTTCAAAAACGGACAGGTTTGCAAATGTCGCCTGAAACAATGCGCGATATTTTGACGCGTTTGGGTTATACGGGTAATTTCAGTGGTTCAACTTGGAAAATTACACCGCCAGATTCCCGTACAGATGTGAAAATTCCAGAAACTATAACGGCAGATTTAATTCGTATCTATGGTTATGATAAAATAGCGCAAAATGATACGCATACTGTCGGCGATGCGCGCGCTTCAGATAATCACGATTTAAAAATCAAACAGATTCTTGTGGCGCGTGGCCTCAACGAATGCCGTTCATATGGTTTTGGTAATTCGGCGGTTGAAAAAATATTGACCGATAAACCGATTATCAAGGTTGCAAATCCAATTGTTGCAAATTTTGATACTGCGCGTAATTCTCTGCTTGGAATTTTATTGAACGCGGTTTTGGAAAATGAAAAACGCGGATATCCAGATTTGAACTTGTTCGAAGTTGGTACGGTTTTTGATGGCGATATGCCAAATGCCCAGCATACATCACTGTGCATTGTGCGCACTGGTATAACGGCACCAAAGCATTGGCAAAAACGCAATCGCCCTGTTGATATATACGATGTCAAGGCAGATGTGGTTGCATTGTTAAATGGTCAAAACTTTACCATTGAAACAGATAACTCACCATTGTGGGCGCACCCATATCGTTATGGCCGTATTATGCAGGGCAAAAAGATATTGGCCGAGTTTGGTGAATTGCATCCAAATGTTGCGCGCATACTTAAAATCAAAACAAATGTTTGTGTCGCGATTGTGGAAGATATTGAAAATTTGCCACGCAAAGTTTTACCACGTGGGCCGATTGCGATGGGCGATTTTCAACCACTGACGCGCGACTTTGCGTTTGTTGTTCCAAATGATTTTCCGGCTTCAAGTTTAGTCGCAGCGGCGCGCGGTGCATCAAGTTTGGTGCGCGATGTTGTTGTTTTTGATGCTTTTGAAATGGCGGACGGGAATAAATCTGTGGCATTCACGACCACGATTGTTCCAACCGAAAAAATGTCCGAAGACGATTTAGCAAAACTGCACAGCGATATAATTGCGGCGGTGGAAAAGAAATGCCCTGCCCGTGTGCGCGATAAATAAAAAGGACAAAACAAAAACCGCCAAACGGCGGTTTTTTTTAACGCTTTCTTGAAAAATGTTTTAAATACTGCAACGTGGCATTCTGTTCTCTGAAATAAAACAATTTCATTGTTGCCGGTTCCAACGCTTTATCTTGTGCGGCGTGCAATTCGCGGCAACGCTCGTACAGTTTAAACAGTTGATCACTTGGCAAACTGTGTACACCACCTTTGTTATACACAACACCAAAAAGCCCGATAATAATCATACCAAATGCTTTCTTGCCATTTAAAATAACATCATATCCTTCGCGCGTAGGAAGAATAATAACATTTTTATCATTCAGAATTGTTTGCGCTTCGTTAAAAATTTTTTGTTCGAACAATGCTTGATTCATATAAATTCCTTTTTGCTTGTAGTAAAAAAACTAGCACAAAGATTTGATAAGTCAACAGAAAACAACAAAATACTTGAAAACCCAAACTTTGTTATGTAAAGTATGCGGGTGCGCCGGTGTAGCTCAGCTGGTAGAGCATCTCATTCGTAATGAGGGGGTCGTAGGTTCAAGTCCTATCACCGGCACCAAAAAATACTGGAAATTTAATATTTTATATATTAAAGTACCTGTGCGATGAAAGCAAAACAAATAATTATTATAAGATAAACCGGTACGGCGCTTTGGCGTTGGCTGGGGCGCAGATGCGCCTGTTTTTTTGTAATAAAGACAAAATGGAGCATAAAAAATGGCATATCCAAAGACAGAACCCAAGGCAGACTTTCCAGAATTGGAACATAAAATAATTGAATTCTGGCGCGGGGACGACACTTTTCATAAAAGTTTGAATAAAACGAAACTTGGCCATCCTTTCACATTCTATGATGGACCACCGTTTGCCAATGGGTTGCCGCATTGGGGGCATTTGGGTGTGTCAGCTGTCAAAGATATGGTTTCGCGTTTCCAAACTATGCATGGAAAGTATGTTGAACGCGCACTGGGATGGGACTGCCATGGATTGCCAGCCGAAGCATCTGTTGAGAAAAAACAAGGCCGCACCGCAAAAACAATTGTTGCAGATGACGGCATTGCGGCATTCTGTGATTTGTGTCGCGCGGATGTTATGACCTATTCAAATGAATGGTTAAAGTTTATTGAACGCGTCGGCCGTTGGGTTGATGGCGGTGATGAATACGGCTATCGCACAATGGACAAGAATTTTATGGAATCTGTTCTGTGGGCTATTAAGGCGCTGTATGAAAAAGGCTTGCTGTATAAAGATTTCAAAGTAAATCCGTTTGATTGGAAATTGGGAACGGTGCTGTCTAATTCCGAAGCGTCCAGTGAATATCAAGATATTGTTGATGATACTGTGACGGTTTGGTTTGAATTAGAAAATGGCGACCGTGCACTTGCATGGACAACAACGCCATGGACATTGCCGGCAAATTCTGCATTGGCGGTGAATAATAAAATGAAATATGTCCGTATGCGCCATAATGACGGCCATGTTTATGTGTTGGCTGAATCGCGGCTTTCTGCATATGAAAAAATATTTGCAACATCTGAAAAAGTTGGCGAATATATGGGTTCTGAATTGGTCGGATTGCGCTATACGCCGATTTTCCCTTATTACAAAGATTTGGCCGAACAAGGTCATGGCCTGTATACAGTGATTTCTGGGGATTATGTTTCAGACAGTGATGGTACCGGTATCGTCCATATTGCACCGGCCTATGGTGAAGACGACTATATCGTGGCCAAGGCGATTGACCCGCAATTTCCTGTGATTTTAAATGTTGATGATTATGGCAATTTTGATTCAACTGTTGCTGATTGGGCGGGCGAAAATATCTTTGTGGCCAATCCAAAAATTATCGATTGGTTGCGTGCCAATGGCATCTTGGTTAAAAAAGATCAACATAAACACAGTTATCCATTTGGGCCGCGTAGTAAAGAAAAACTTATTTATCGTGCAACCGATGCATGGTATGTTGATGTTCCAAAAATTCGTGACCGCTTGGTTGAAATAACCAAGAATGAAACAACATGGACATCGGCGGGCAATCGCTTCTTGTCTTGGATTGAAAATGCGCGCCCATGGGGTATTTCACGCAACCGTTTCTGGGGCGTGCCATTACCAATTTGGGAAAAGAACGGTGAATATAAAATCTTTGGTTCTATCGCAGAATTGGAAGAATTCTTTGGCGTAAAGATAAATGATCTGCATCGTCCAACGCTGGATGCGCTGACCAAAGACGGATGGAAACGCATTCCAGATGTTTTGGATTGCTGGTTTGAATCTGGTTCTATGCCGTTTGCATCACTGCATTATCCATTTGAAAACAAAGAGCTGTTTGAAAAAACTTTCCCTGGCGACTATATCATCGAAGGTCAAGATCAAACGCGTGGTTGGTTTTATTCTCTGATGGTTTTGGCGGTTGCATTGTTTGACCGGCCAGCATTCAAGGTTGTGTCTGCAAACGGTATGATTGTTGATGAAAACAAGCGCAAGTTTTCCAAATCGCTTGGAAACTTTGTAAATCCAGAGCAACAATTGGATGCCTATGGCGCAGATGCAATCCGCCTGTTTATCTTGGGCAGCAATTTTATGAAAGCCGAACCTGTGCCTGTTGATAAAGAAGGCAAAGTTTTTGCAGAATCTATCAAAACAATACTTACGCCACTGTGGAATGCGTATCACTTCTTTACACTGTATGCAAATGCAGGTAATGTGACGGCACGCGAAACATCATACAGTGCAGCACAAAACGCATTGGATAAATACATCTTGGCGGAATTAAATGTACTGATAGATGTTGTTGAAAAATCTTTGAACGAATATAAACCAGATGTTGCGGTCAAAGAATTTGTGCGGTTCTTGGATGTGTTGAATAATTGGTACATCCGTCGGTCGCGTGCAAGATTCTGGGATGAAGACCAATTAGCGTTTGATACGCTGTATACAGTGCTTACAGCCGTATGCCGCGTTTTGGCACCACTGGCCCCATTTGTTTCAGAATATATCTATAAAAACCTGACGGGCGCAGAATCTGTTCATTTGACAGATTGGCCGATTGCAGAAAAGGTTGATACAAAAATCGTTGAAGATATGCGCCGTGTTCAAGAAATAGTATCTGTTGGAAAACAGTTGCGCGAACAATATAAATTGCGCAATCGTTTGCCACTTTCAAAACTGATTGTTGCGGGTGGCGCGGCAATGAACGAATACACAGATATAATTCGTGATGAACTGAATGTGAAATCTGTCGAATGGGTTGATAATACCGCCAAGGTCGCAGACAGTTTCTTGTATTTAATCACACCAAAAATTGGTGCGCGTTTGGGTGGTGCATTGCGTGATATTGTGCCAGCCGTAAAACGCGGTGAATATGAAATTGTTGGCGATAAATTGGTTGTCGGTGAATATACGCTGAATTCAGATGAATTTGAAAATCGCCTTACCGTCAAAGAAGGTATCACCGGTCAGGCTTTACCAGACAACACATCGGTTGTGATTTTGGATACAGAATTAAATGCGGAACTGATCGCCGAAGGTTTAGCAAACGATGCATTACGCTTTATCCAAGATACGCGTAAAACGATTGGTTTGGATGTCTCAGACAGAATCAAATTGACCTATACGGCGGATTTGGCGGTGTCTGGCGCAATCGAGCAATATCGTAAACGCATAATGGCGGATGCGTTAATTCTGGAAATGTCCCCAGGCAGCGCGGAACACTTTACGGAAATCGAAGGTTATAACTTTGGTGTGTCCATAGAAAAGGCATAAGGCAATGATAACGCCACAGCGATTTTTTGAAATCGTTCCGAAAAATCTAAATATGGATATTCGGTCGGAACTGTATTCTACAAACGATTTCACTTTTGCTGTGGCGGTTATTTTGTCGGCCCAGGCGACTGATAAAAAGGTCAACGAAGTAACACCTGCCCTGTTTCGCGTGGCGCCAACACCAAAGAAAATGTTGGATTTGGGCTTAGATGGGCTTAAAAAACATATTCGCGTTATATCTTTCTTTAATAACAAGGCGAAAAATATTATCGCATTGGCGGCGGAACTTTCGCAATATGATTTGGGCGAAGATAAATTCGTTTTTCCAAAAAAATATCACAGTCGCGATGAACTTATGAAATTGGCCGGCATTGGTCAAAAGACCGCAAATGTTATAATGAATGTGCTGTGGAATGCGCCAATGATAGGCGTTGATACGCATGTTTTCCGCCTTGCACACAGATATGGTTGGGTTGATGAAAATGCAAACACGCCCGACAAAGTTGAACAAGAATTATTACGCGTAATTCCAAAAAAATATCACGATATTACAAACCATGTAATGGTTTTGTTTGGTCGTTATACTTGTACGGCACTGCGCCCAAAGTGCGACAAGTGCCCGCTTGCAAAATATTGCACAGCCAGCAAAGACTAACTTTCAAATGGATTTTCTGATTTTTCGTATTCAATGGTAATTGGCAAGTGTTCCCAATGTAATGCCGTTGCAATACCGCGACGCAGATAACGTGTATAAGATTCAGGTATATCAGATGCACCACCAACATTTATTGTTATGCGCATTGGATGACGCCCAGTTTGCCGCGCAAATTTTATTTTCATCGGGCGTTTAAGACGCGACATAGGTGGCTGGCGCAGATTTACAAGTTCCCCAACGATTTTATTTATTAAACTGGTTGGTGCGGTTGCGCCTGCGATATCAAACTGTTCATAAATTCTTTTGAACATATTTTGTACACCTGTTCCCTTTTCTGCAGAAATCGCCAAAATCATAGGCTTTATAATCTGGTGAAAAGAATTTGCGAATTTATGTTTTAACTTTAACAATTTTTCGTCGCGTTCGTCTGGTTCTATCAAATCCCACTTGTTTAACGCTACACATAAAATCTTTCCTGCGTCATATACGCGTGCCGCAATCCCCAGTGCTTGATTTTCAATATCACGCGTTGCATCAACAACCAAAACAACAACATCAGATTTTTCAATGGCATCCAAAGATTTTAATGCAGACAAAGTTTCAACATCATCGCGAACATTAGATTTGCGGCGCAATCCCGCCGTATCCATCAACAAAATATCGCGTCCATAAAAACGCGTAGGAATTTTAACGGTGTCGCGAGTGACCCCTGGCAGGTCTTTTACAATCTGGCGATTTTCGCCCAAAACACGATTTACCAATGTAGATTTTCCAACATTTGGCTGGCCTAAAATTGCGACTTTTACGCGTCTGTCGGGTTCGGTAGTTTCTGTTTTGCAGTCTGTTATGTTTTTCCCCAAGAATTCAAAAATCTCATCAAAACCAGCCTTGTGTTCTGCGGAAATCATCACAGGCTCGCCAAACCCCAATTTATAAAATTCGTGCACATCAGACAGCCTTTTACTGGATTCTGCTTTGTTTATCAGCAGTAATACTGGTGCCCGCGTTTTGCGGCGAACGGTACGTGCCCAAGACATATCTTCGGCAAGCAATCCTGTGCGCCCATCAACAACAAATAAAATTGCGTCGGCATCCGATATCGCGTCCATTGCCATATTGGTTGAATCTGCGGCAATGCCGTCGCGTGCGGATTCTAATCCTGCCGTATCAAACAGTTGATATTCTGGATGCCCAGAAACAGTGCCACCAATTGTGTCGCGTGTAACCCCAGGGCGATCGTGAACCAGTGCATCACGCGTTCCAGTTAATGCATTAAACAAAGTCGATTTGCCGGTATTTGGCCGACCGGCGATAGTTATTTTTGCCATGTCTTTTTCCGTTGATTTTTTTTTATTATAAAGCAAAAATATAAATAATCAAATAAAGGACGCGCAAATGAGCAAAATAAAAAAATGGTATAAATCAATCAAAGATATCATTATCAATCCGCGCCGCTTTTTTTCCAAGATTGTGGCTGACGGTGATATAGAAGAATCTATGTTGCGTGCATTTATATTCGGCCTGATTGGTGGAATTTTGGTTTTAAGTATGCATTTAATTGGCGGTGCCGAAGTGACGGTCAGTTCTGTGTTTTCGGCGCTTGTGATAGTTCCTGTGGTTGCGGTTGCGTTGTTGTTCGTTGGCGGTGGTCTTATGATGTTGGTTTCTGAAATTACAGGCGGCGAACGCGATTGGGAAATTGCTATCAAAGGTTTGGCGTCAATATTCTTTATATACCCTGTGATTCTGGTTTTGAATGCGGCGGCCTTTAATTGCACCAGCCTGTGGGTGGTCAGTATAGTTGGTGATGCATATGTTTTATTCTTGTTCTATAATATTGCATTGTATTGCATGCATGGTCGGCGTGGTGCGGTAATGATGGTTGTTGGCGTATTTGCGATCTTTATGATAACGGTTTATTTAACGAATTATCATGTAGGCTGGTTTTTGTTAAAGAACACAACTGCGGCCCTGTCTTGCCTGTTGTAATACTTATTTCTTGCAATTGAGAATTTCTTTGTTATAATGCGTTGCGCCTTGGGTGGTTAGCTCAGTTGGTTAGAGCGTTACGTTGACATCGTAAAGGTCGTTGGTTCGAGTCCAATACCACCCACCAATTTTTCAGAGAAATAATACAATGAAACGAATGCAAAAATAATTTTGAACAAACATAAAAACGGGAATTCTTGGGACGCCCCGTTTGGCGTCCCTTTTTCATAAAAAGGATGTGCGATGTCGAAAAAATATCTTATTACTTCTGCCCTGCCCTATGTGAACAATAATTTGCATATTGGGCATTTAATTGGCTGTTTGTTGCCCAGTGATGTTTATGCGCGTTTTTGTCGCGCAATGGGGCGCGATGTTTTATATATTGGTGGATCGGATGAGCATGGCACAACCAGTGAAATTGGTGCACAAAAGGAAAATATGCCCGTTGAAGACTATGTTGAAAAATATCGCGCAAATCATCTGAATGCGGTGCGTGATTTCAATTTGTCTTTTGATTTATATGGTCGTACACATACGCCGCAGCACGAAAAACTGATTCACGAATTGTTTAATCGTCTGGATTCTTTGGGAATGATAGAAGAAAAAGTATCAAAGCAACCATATTCTGTGGATGAAAAAAAGTTTTTGGCGGACCGCTATGTTATTGGTACTTGCCCACATTGTGGAAACGAACGCGCATATGGTAACGAGTGCGAGAAATGCGGTGCATCCCTTGACCCGTCCGATTTAATAAACCCGCACAGTGCGATTGACCAAGCATCACCTGTGGAAATGCGCGAAACAAAACATTTGTATTTTAAATTGAGCAAAATGCAAGATAAGTTGCGCGCATGGGTCAATTCGCGCAAGGGGTGGCCAAAAACCGCGGTCACAATTGCGAATAAATGGCTTGATGAAGGTTTGCGTGATAACCCAATTACGCGTGATTTAAAATGGGGAATTCCAGTGAATAAAGAGGGTTATGAAGACAAGGTTTTCTATGTTTGGTTTGATGCGCCATGGGGCTATGTTTCTATTTCACAGATTGCAAATCCTGATTGGGCGTCTTGGTGGAAAAACCCAGATTGTCATTACACACAATTTATGGCCAAAGATAATGTATCTTTCCACTCGGTATTTTTCCCGGCCCAAGAATTGGCGATGGATGATAATTGGAAAACAGTTGATGTGTTAAAAGGACAAAACTTTTTGAACTTTAATGGTGCCAAAATTTCTAAATCAACCGGCAATGGAATCTTTTTGGATCAGGCATTGGATATAGCGCCAAGCGATTGTTGGCGTTATGCACTTTTGGCATCGGCACCTGAAACAGATGATACAGACTTTACAATGACGCGTTTCGCAGAAATAGTGAACAAAGATTTGAACGGTTTGCTGGGCAACTTTGTGTCGCGTGTTTGCAAACTGTCGAATAAAAACTTTGGTGATACTGTGCCGTCTGGCGCGGCAATGGATGAAACCCTTGCACACCAAGTGAACGAAAAATTGGCGGAATTGACCGGCGCACTGGAAGCATGCGAATTTCGTAAATCTATTGTCGCACTGCGTGAAATTTACGGTATTGCAAACGAATATATGACGGCCAAAGAACCTTGGGCCTTGGTAAAGAACGGCGATATGGCGGGGGCAGCGGCGGTTTTGAACGAATGTTTCCAACTGATTGATTTGTTTGCGCGTATATCTGCACCGTTTATCCCAGACGCGGCGGCCAAGATTCAAAACATATTTGAAATCAAACACGATTTATCTTGGCCAACAATGTATGAACACAGAATTGAAGCGCAAGAAAAATTCACAGTGCCAGAAAATTTGTTTAGCAGGATTGAAATCGAATTAAATAAAGAATAAGAGGCTAAATAATGAATTTGAAAATGTTAGTAGTGTTTTCTTTTATGGATCACGACGAATATGTTCCGGCGCATAGAAAACTTGATAACATAAATCAGTTAAAAGATTATATCGCGGGTTGCTGTCAGGCAAATCAAAAGAAAATACATAAAATTGAAATAATACGTGACCTTTGCCTTATCAATTTGGATGAAGGTGAAAAACGTTTTATGGATTTTAATCAGGATTCAATAGATGGACACAAGGTTTTAAGCAGGATAGAGGACGGAAAAATTACACTTATTACGCCACAATACTACTATCCAAAAGATGTAAGAAAATTGTTGAAAAAAGAATACGGTTCTGTATTAAATTTTAACCCAGCAGATGAGAACGAGCCCGGCATTTACACTGTTTATGAACACACATCCAGCGGGTTAATGAACCAAAAAACTTTCTGTCCATGTATAAATACTTGGAATGATGTGTCATGGAAACCCCTCACAACAAAAGATATTGTTGTTGATAAAAATTGTAATCAGATTTGGCCGACTGCGACAAAACAACCACCAATTGGCTTGATCGAATTATTAAGCAAGAGAATAGAAAAAGTGTATTAAAATGAAACTTGTATTGGTATCTTGCTGTGCACCGTGCAGTGCGGGCGCGATAAAAGAACTGGCCGACGGCAAAATTGCCAGTGTGGACGGTGAGAGTGTAGCAATAATCCGAAACACGCGAGGCACAAAATGAGAAAACTAAAATTTAACAGAATTTGCCCATCTTATGCTGATTATGGTTATACTGTGTACGATTTGAATCATAATATTTTGCATAACGGTGGAATGATTTTAAATTCGGTATATTGGGCAAAAGAGATTTCTGATCTAAAAATAACAGAACCTTTTGAGGTGTCGGCGTCTTATACAATCAACTATGTTGATACATGGGGCAGACATCTGTTGCCGCACGAGATAACAAACACAGAAAAATACAACAGTTTGGGTTATCCAATTGTACACAGTGTTAAACGTCATATACAATTTTGGGTGGCTCCAGATTACAGTGATACAAAGAATCTGATTAAACAATTAAAGAAACAAAATAGAAATACAGACGGATTGTTGATTGTGAACAATAATTTGCACGAAGTGCACCCAGACCCTTCGGTTTGTATTCCATTCAAAATACTTCGGTTCTTAGAGTGTTTGCCAAGAAAAAAAAGATGAAACTGGTGTTAGTATCTTGCTGTGCGCCGTGCAGTGCGGGCGCGATAAAAGAACTGGCGGATGGTAAAATTGCCGGTGTGGATGATTTCATTGTTTTATTTTTTAACCCTAATATTTTTCCTGAAAGCGAATATACGCGTCGTATGCAAGAACAAATTAAATACTGTGAACAAATGGGGGTAAAATATAAAATTGGCGAATACGACCACAATGCGTGGCGTGCGGCGGTGCGTGGTCTGGAAAGTGAACCAGAACGCGGCGGTCGCTGCAGTATTTGCTTTGCATACCGCTTTGAATATGCCAAAAAATTTGCACGCGAAAATGGCTATGATGCGGTTGCATCTGTATTGGGCGTGTCGCGGCATAAAAGTCAGGCACAGGTTGATGCGGCCGCCGCATCAGTTTGTGACGATATAAAATATTTACCGATTAAATGGGATGAAAGTTTGCGTCAAAAAATTGGTCGCGAATCTGATTTTTACCGTCAAAATTATTGCGGTTGTGAATTTAGTATTAGAGGTTAGTGTAAGTTGTTAGTGGCTAGTGGTATCTGGAATAATTTTGTAATTATGAAAAAATTCCAGAATATACTAACCACTAACACTACCCATTAGTACATTGTCTGCAAGATATGTTTATTCTTGTCCAGACTGGATAACATTTTACCGCTGCCCCTTGCAACACAGGCCAGTGGATTATCAACCAAGAATGCAGGCAATCCAGTTGCCGCACGAATCGCCGCGTCCAAACCACGTAACAATGAACCGCCGCCAGTCATTGCAATACCCAAATCTGCGATATCTGCGGACAGTTCCGGTGGCGTCAATTCCAACGCATGGCGTACAGTGTCAACAATCTTGGTAACCGTTTGGGATAGCGCCGATGCAATCTGGGACTCAGTAATAATCGTTTCGCGTGGTGTTCCAGACAGCAAGTCGCGCCCTTTGATTTTCATGGTAAGTTCATTTGCCTTGTCTTTTGGTGAAATTGCAGTGCCGATTTTCTTTTTGATTTCTTCGGCGGTATTTTCACCAATCAGCAGGTTTTTATTCTTGCGCACGAATTCAATAATATCTAAATCCATTTGGTCGCCCGCAGTTCTGACGGCGTTTGAATAAACGATTCCACCCAGTGACATAACTGCAACCTCGGTCGTGCCGCCACCAATATCCAGAACCATAGAACCCAATGGCTTTTCAACCGGCAGGCCCGCACCAATAGCGGCGGCGGTGGATTCTTCGACAATATAAACCTTGCGCGCACCGGCGGCATCGGCGGCCTCTTGTATAGCACGGCGTTCCACTTGGGTTGCACAAGACGGTACACAGATAATAATGAGTGGCGCGGTCAGAGGACTTCTGTGATGCACTTTACGAATAAAGTATTTAATCATCTCTTCGGCAACCTCAAAGTCTGCAATAACACCGTCGCGAAGTGGGCGAACAGCGGTAATAGTGCCAGGCGTACGACCAAACATTTGTTTTGCCTCGGTACCAACGGCCAAGATTTCCTTGCGCCCCAGCAAGCGGTTTTCGGCGACCGCAACAACCGACGGTTCATTCAGTACAATTCCGCGCCCTTTGACATAAATCAGAGTGTTCGCGGTTCCCAAATCTATTGCCATATCTGCGGAAAAAAATTTCATAAGCCAATTATACATAATACGCGCCTTTTGGTTTAATTTATGACAACTATAAACGCCAAATTATGAAAAATCAAGTAATCGGAATTGTTTTTTTGTTTGACTTTGCATATATTTTGCTATTATTTTGGAACTATGCGAGATACTATAAAAAAACATGCAGATTTTATAACGGCTGACACCGACCCAATGGCGCGTTCGGCGTACTTTATTGTGCGTGCGAAAAATGCGCGTTTTACGGAGAATCCACGCATAGGTTTTACGGCGACCAAGCATACATTTAAATTGGCGGTTCATCGTAACAGGGCAAAGCGCCTTATGCGTGACTGGGTCAGATTTTATTCCGATTTACTTGCGCCAGAATTTGATTATGTTTTTATTGCACGCGCACCAATTTTAGAAGCAACCCGCGACCTTGGACGCGAAGCAATGTTCAAAGCACTGAAACACATAATGCGAAAATATGCACCGAAAAATGAGCATAATCGTGAAAAATTTAAATAAAATTCCGCGGAAAATCGGTATTGGTTTGATAGTTTTTTATCAAAAATGTATATCGCCGATATTCGGCGGCCGTGCGGTTTGCCGCTTTACCCCAACTTGCAGTGAATATACCAAAATTGCCATTTCGCGCTATGGACTGGTGCGGGGAATAATAATGGGGGCGCGGCGGATATCGCGTTGCCGGCCTGGTGGGGGATGTGGTTTTGACCCTGTGCCTTGACAAGTTGTGGTTTTATGCTAAAATTTATGTAATAATGTCTAGTGACACAAAGTAATTTTACAAAAGGATAATAAAATGTCATTTCGTGCAACCGTAGAATCCATGTCCAAGATTATGGATGATATGGGGATAACAGAGTTAGATTTAGAGCGTCAATTTTTATTCGGCGTATATCGCAAGCATATACATTTATCGAAACAATCTGGTGTTGTGATGCCGTCTTTTCCGACATCTGATTCAACAAAACAAACAAACAGTGAACCAACAAGTGCCGGCATTTCTGGCTATGCATTAAAATCACCAATGGTCGGTGTTGCGTATCTTGCACCGGAACCGGGCGCAAAACCTTTTACCAAGGTTGGTGCGCAAATCAAAGCGGGTGATACTGTCGTTTTAGTAGAGGCGATGAAAACCTTTAACCCGATTAAATCTGACAAAGACGGTGTGGTCAAAGAAATTTTGGTCACAGATGGTCAGGCGGTTGAGTTTGATCAGCCTTTAATCATTATTGAATAAAGATTATCATGCCAAAAATTAAAAAAGTTTTAATTGCCAATCGTGGCGAAATCGCGTTGCGTATAATTCGTGCGTGTCGCGATATGGGTATTCGAACTGTTGCGGTCTATTCAACCGCAGACAAAAATGCAATGCATGTGCAACTGGCGGACGAGTCTGTATGTATTGGTCCGGCCGCTTCGCGTGATTCTTATTTAAATGAATCTGCTATTTTAACGGCGGCGTTGTTGACCAATGCGGATGCAATTCACCCTGGGTATGGTTTTTTATCTGAACGTGCAGACTTTGTGCAAAAGGTTGAACAACATGGCCTTATATGGATTGGGCCGGATGCCGCGATGATAAACAAAATGGGCGACAAAGTGAACGCCAAGCGGACTGCGATAGAATGCGGGCTGCCGGTTGTTCCGGGCTCTGACGATGCGGTTGATACATTGGAAGATGCGCTTAAATGGGGCGAAAAAATTGGATACCCCGTTATGTTAAAGGCGGCGGCTGGTGGTGGTGGTCGTGGTATGCGGCCGGTAATGAATGCTGATGAAATGGCCGAGGCTTTTGAAATCACCAAGAACGAGGCGCGCAGCGGTTTTGGTGATGATACATTGTATATGGAAAAACTGCTGTTGCATCCGCGTCATATTGAATTTCAGGTCTTGGGCGACAAGCATGGCAATGTTGTGATTTTTGGTGAACGCGATTGTTCGCTGCAACGCAAGAACCAAAAGGTTATGGAAGAATGTCCTGCGGCGGCGCTGACCCAGAAACAACGCGACGATATGATTGAAATCTGCAAAACAGCCGCGAAAAAGATGGGCTATACAAATGCCGGTACTTTTGAGTTTATGTACGAAAACGGCAAATTCTATTTCTTGGAAATGAATACGCGTCTTCAGGTTGAACACCCTGTGACCGAAATGGTATATGGTGTCGATTTGGTTCGTGAACAGATTCGCATTGCGGCGGGCGAAAAGTTGGGCTATACACAGGCAAATGTTATTCCGCATGGCCACGCGATTGAATTCAGAATCAACGCAGAAGACCCCGAAACATTTGTGCCCTGCCCCGGAAAAATCACATTGTATGCGCCATCTGGTGGTTTAGGCGTTCGCGTGGACAGTGCGGCCTATACTGGATACACAATTCCACCAACGTATGATTCTATGATTGCAAAACTGATTGTGCATGCGCATTCGCGTTCTGCCTGTATAATGCGTGCGGATCGCGCTTTGGACGAATTTGTTATCGAAGGTGTAAAAACGACAATCCCATTGCAAAAGAAATTATTGGGCAACCATGATGTCAGAACATTGGAGTTTGATAACCATTGGTTGGAAGGGTATTTGAGTAAAGAAAATAAAAAGAAATAAAAAATACCGGTAAATGCCGGTATTTTTTAAACAGAATCATCCTTTGCAGCGACTATTTCTGTTTGATATATTTTTTGGAAAATAATAAATCGTTTTCGGCAGAGGTAAAAAACCAAACAACCAATATTTTGTTTCAATAAATGATTCGGTTTCTGTGATATTAAAGACAACCAGTGGTATAAACCAAAACAACCAAATAACGCCGCGTTTCCCAGTGGTGTTTGTGTTTTGTAATTTTCTCATTTTTTATCCTTTGTTTATGAACATAAAAAAACACCGCCAAAATATGACGGTCGGGGTGTTCATAAATCAACAAACACAGTGACTCTGATGGTATTCATGTATACACCACCAGCACCCCGACAGAAATCGGGGAATAAATTTTTTACGGTGCAAAAACATGAAAATCTAAACGATAGATTACGATGCTATGCACCGGTGTTTGTTGGGTTTATGACAACCCAGAACCGAAACCTCATTTGGTTCACTGGTAATTTTATCAGAAATACTATTTCTTGCAAGGTTTTTATACATAGAAATATCTATGCGCTATTTTATTCTGCGCAGTACAACCATTATACCGGCAGGGGTCATCCCAGGGATACGATTTAAATCTGCAATAGTTTCTGGGCGCGCGCGTTTTAGTTTTTCACGCAATTCGTTTGTAAGCCCCGACAACGAATCGTAGTCAAAACTTACCGGAATTTTTATATCTTTATCGCGACGATAAGATTCTATTTCCCGATTGTTTCGCATAATATAGCCCGAATAAAATTTGTCATTTTCGGAAATTTTTCCGGCTTTTTCTTGCATTTTATGCAAAAAAGCCGGCAATTCTATCAAACCTAAATCAACGCCCGTCTGCCCAAGACGCGCAATCGCATTATCTGCACGCAAATTTAGTCTGTATTCTGCGCGCGATGTGAACATACGATAAGGTTCATCCACACCAAGGGTTGTTATGTCGTCAATCATAACACCAATCATTGAATTAGTCCTGTCCAAATTCAATGTTGGCAAATTTAATGCGAATGCCGCGGCATTCGCGCCCGCAACCAAACCTTGGGCGGCGGCCTCTTCATAGCCCGATGTTCCGTTGATTTGACCTGCAAAAAAGAGACCATGATTATCACGCGACATCAAACAAGAATTCAGTGCGCGCGCATCAATCGCATCGTATTCTATCGCATAGCCATATCGTGCAATACGCGCATTTTCTAACCCTGGAACAGTCCGAATCCATTTGTCTTGGATATCGCGACCAAAACTGGTTGAAATACCATTTGGATAAATTAAATCACTGTTCAAACCTTCGGGTTCAAGAAACACATGGTGCGAAGTATGCTCGGGGAACCGCATTACTTTATCTTCCAATGACGGACAATAGCGCGGTCCAATTCCACGAATATCACCATTGTACATCGGCGCATTTGCTATGTTTTCACGAATAATATTATGCGTTTCTTCGGTTGTATGTGTGATATAGCAAACCGCAGTATTATTGTTTTTATTGCAGCCATCAGAAAACCAATCATGCGGGGTGTCAGGTAATTGTTCTTCGCATACCGAAAAATTTATAGAATCGCGATATATTCGCGCAGGCGTTCCGGTTTTAAGACGCATAATATCAAAACCGAAATCACGCAATACGCCGGAAATCGCCGTATCGGGCGATTGGTACCCACCATCATCCATTATTCGCCCCGATGGAATTTTTTCATTTCCCATCGTAACCAGTCCATGCAAAAAAGTACCTGTCGTGAAAACCAAGGCTTTTCCGCTGTATACTCCATTTATGAGTTTATTTTTTAAATCAACGCTTTCAATTTTTTCATACACAATGGTCAGATTTTTGTGTTCTGACAAAATTTGTTTTACCGCGTTATGATAAAGTGCGCGGTCAATTTGTGCGCGCAGGGCCTGCGTTGCCGGTCCATGCGACGCGTTCAGTGTTCTGAAATGAATACCCGCCGCATCGGCTGCGCGCGGCATAACCCCGGAAAGAGCATCCATTTCCGCAACCATTTGCGATTTGCCGGGCCCCCCAATAGATGGATTACACGACATTGCACCCAAGTCAGATTCACGCATTGTAATCAGCAATGTGCGCGCACCACGCCGCGCAGATGCTGCCGCAGCCTCGGTTCCCGCATGTCCACCACCAATAACAATGACATCAAAATCTTTCATTAAAAACGTCCAAGTCCACCGTTTATATGTAATGTTTGACCGTTGATATAAGATGCTTCGTCAGACGCCAAGAACACACATGCATTCGCTATATCTTCGGGTTCACCAAAGCGCCCCGCAGGAATTTGTGCAAGATAAGTTTTCTTTAATTCATCTGGCAATACATCGGTCATTGGTGTTTTGATAAAGCCTGGTGCAATTGCATTTGTGGTAATTCCGCGTGATGCGACTTCGGCGGCAATAGACTTTGTCATACCAATCATACCGCCCTTACTGGCCGCATAATTCGCCTGACCCGCACCACCTATAACCCCAATAATTGACGCCATATTTATAATGCGACCGAACCGTTGTTTCATCATAGGCATAATTGCCGCGCGACACATTTTGAAACAAGAACGCAAGTTTGTGTTTATAACATTATCAAATTGTTCGTCTGTCATACGCATCAAAAGTGTATCGGCTGTAATGCCTGCGTTATTTATCAACACATCTATGCGGCCGCATTTTTCCAGTGCCGCCGCAACTAAATCCACCGCACCATTTTCAGATGCTAAATCACATGGAATTTTTACATATTCGTCATCAAATTCCGTATTTAATTTTTCCATGCTGCGACCAGACACAACAACCCGCGCACCGGCATCCCGCATTTTCCGCGCGATTGCGCCACCAATACCACCTGTCGCCCCAGTAATCAAAACAACTTTATCTGTTAAATCGAACATTTTAAACATCCTTTATTTTGATATTATATTATGTTGCGGCAAACCTTGAATCGCCCCAAAATATTTGTTCATTACTTCTTCCAGATGCGAACTCTGGTTAACCTCTATTTCAACATCATTAAATTTTAATGCGATTGTCATTTGTGTCATCTTGGCATTATGCATTGCATTAAGCGATGCTTCGTATATAGACATCCCCTTGGGCGTGTCATATAAAATCTTGGTTGGAACAATATCACCTATCATATCTATATCTCTATATCTCTAACTTTTTGCCTTGCATTTCATCGCAAATGCGTTTGGTCAAACCTGTCAGAACCGCGCCTGGGCCAACTTCTATTGTTTCGGTTATACCCAAATCATGCATAGCCAAAACGCTTTCACGCCAGCGCACACCATGTGTTATTTGATACACCAAGCACCCGCGAATTTCATCAGGGTCACTAATCGGTGTGCAAGTCTTATTGGAAATCAACGCTGCCATCGGTGTTTTTATTTCTGTGTTTTCAAGTGCCGCACGCATTTCTTCGGCGGCCGGTGCCTGAATTCTGCAATGTACAGGCACAGACAGTGCAAGTGGCATTGCGCGCTTTGCGCCCGCATTTTTTGCATCTTCTAATGTTTTTTCAACAACATCGCGTGCCCCAGAAATTACAACCTGACCCGGGCAATTATCATTCGCCAAATCACAATCATTTTTTGCACAGATATCACGCACAGTATCTATATCCAATCCCAAAATAACGGCGGTAAGGCCCGCGCCAACCGGAACTGCGCGCTGCATCGCATCCCCGCGCAAACGCAGCAACCGCGCCGTATCAGCAAGAGAAATCGCACCCGCCGCACACAGCGCCGTATATTCACCCAGTGAATGTCCTGCAACATATTCGGTAAGGGCCGCACCAGATGCACGCAACATTGCGATTGAGGTTGCCATAATCGCAGGCTGAACATTTGTTGTCAGTGTTAAATCTTCCATTGGTCCATTAAAAATAATGTCCGACAGTTTTTGATTTAATGCATCATCAACTTCATCAAAAACCGCGCGCGCGGCGGCATTAGTTTCATACAATTCACGTCCCATTCCAACAGTTTGCGAACCTTGACCTGGGAATACAAGTATAGATGACATAACTGTCACTCCTTTTTGTTAAATTATAGCAAGGAAATTCATCTATGCAAGTGGAAGTGGGTAGTGTTGGTGGTTAGTTTTTTAATATTTGCTTTTTTTTACAATAGTGGTACAATCTCTATGTTGATGGGTGTTCCATCAATGAGTTTCAGAAAGCTCGTGCAGCCGCAAAGATTGCGTTAAATCTCCAGCCTTGGGTTGGAGTGTGTGAATATATCGAATAAACACAACAATGCTGCATTGTTTTCTGAACTCCAACCAGTTTTTTACTGGTTTTTTTAATTCAATATCCAAAGGAGAAAACAATGGTAAAGACCAATGCAGAACCCGATTCTAACAAAGAAGAACTGATTATGGCAGTTTTAGATTTTTATCGTAAACATCCCAAATACAGGATGACACAAGGTGAATTTGTTAGTTTGATTTGTGCAATAAGTCAACAAATGTTAAGCGATATCTAACGCTAACCATTTCTTTTTTTTCTAAACTCGTCCAGTGAAACCACGCGGCCTTCGTCTGGAATAGTATCGCCATTGCCGTCCAGTGGCAGTTCTATATCATTATCGGGCGCGGCAACCGATGCGCGTTGTTGAAAAGACAGCATAAAATCCACAGATGGGTCTTTGAATTCAACCAATGCCGAAAAGGGAACACGAATAAAGAACGGCCGACCATCAAAGGTCAGTTGCACACCGAATTCTTTTTCTGATACATGCAGGTTGTTATAAGAATACTGCAATACAATCGTCATCAAATCAGGATATCTTATGCGTAAAAAATCTGGTAAAACTACGCCTGCATCATGCGTGCGGAAAGTTATAAAAAAGTGCATTCCATCACCAAGACCGTTGATTTGTGCGTGAATTAGCGCTTCGCGTACTACTGATTTCAGGGCGTTGTCTAATAATGCTTGATAATCTATTTTTACCATTTCTTCCTTCTTTATGGGTTGATTATATTACTTACATTGCCATTTTCGCAAGCGACAAATGTTGCATTTGGAACATCGGCAAAAGTTGTTGCTTCTAATCCTGTGACCCAAACTTGTGCGTGCGCATTGCCAAGTTCATCAAACAGTTTTTTGCGCGCCGCCGCGTCCAAATGTGCAACGACTTCGTCCAACAGTACGGTTGGTTCTGCGCCTGTTTTTGTATGTACCAATTTTGCGTGTGCCAAAATCAGATTTAGCAAAGTAGTTTTTTGTTGACCTGTACTGGTCAAATGCGCAGGTAAATTTAATTGTCGGTTGAATACCCCAAAGTCAGATTTATTTACACCATCAACAACCATTTTATCGTTTACCAGTTGCCGATTATCCTTTAAATGCGCAAGGTACGCACGTTCTGCTTCGGCGGCATTTGTTTTCATTATCATAGATTCCAACATACCATCCACTGAAATCGCCGCGTCATGCAAAAAATAGTTTATTTCGCCGGCATATTGAAGTCTTGCCGCCGCAACCGCGGTTGCGATGGCGGCGATTTGTTCATCAATCGCATTCAACCAGTGTGCATCTGCCCCATTTTTTAACGCCCCTGCCCTTTCGGTCATAAGTTTTGCATGGCGTGCGACGCGTCCAAAGTGCGCGAAATCGAAACCTGCGGCAAGTCTGTCAAAAAAAGTTCTGCGTTCAGATGCGCTGTCCACAAATATTCTGTCTTCACGTGGGGTAATCCAAACTATGCGTAAATGCGCTGCTAAATCGGCCAGTGGGGCAGATTCACCGTCAATTTTTGCGCGCCGATTTGTGTCGCCAGAATTAAAATATACGCAGAGTTCTGTATCATCGGCAAGGTTTGCAAATACAGAAAATCCGCCTGACCCATCAAAACGCGTAATATCTGACATAGGGACCCCGCGCATTCCACGATCGCCCGCCAGCATGGATACAGCCTCCAATATTGCGGTTTTGCCCGCCCCGTTTGGACCAGTAATGACAATATTCCGCCCATTGCCAACATTTATACGGCAAGTTTTATGATTTCGAAAATCAGTAAGCGTCAGGTTCTTTATCATAAGGTTTAGGTTAAAATTTTTGGTGTTTTTTTGCAAGAAAAAACCGCGCAAACCGCGGATTACAGTTGGAGGCCTGGGTCGGAATCGAACCGGCATACAAGGATTTGCAGTCCTCTGCATAACCACTCTGCCACCAGGCCACCTAGCAGTAGGCAGATTCTATACAAAAAAAAATTGAATTTCAACATAAAAAAATATATAATTCAGTCCAAGAGAGTGACGAGAGAATGAATATCAGCAGATTATCGATTTTTTGCGTATTTTTGCCGACCTTGGCATTTGGTGCGGACGAAAATTGTGCAACATTGAAAACGGTTCCAACCGGTGTTTTGGACTTGGAAACGGTGATTGAATTGGGACTATGTCGTAACCCAGAAACAGCGTCCTCTTATTATTCTTATGAATCTGCGCGATTCAATAAAAACGCTGGGTATGCCAGTTATTTACCATCACTGGAAGCATCAGCAAATATGAACAAAAGTTATCAAAATCATGATTGGCATGATTGGAAGTATGGTGCATCACTGTCTGCGTCTTATTTGATATTCGATTTTGGACGGCGCTTGGCGGATGTGAATAGGTTAAATTCTGTATGGCGTGCCACAGGCTTTGAATATGACGATCGTGTACAAAACTATGTCTATGGCGTTATTGGTGCGTATTATTCTTTGCTAAACGCGGACGCGGATGTGGAAAGTGCGCGTTCATTGCGCGCGGTTGCAAAAACAGCGTTAGATACTGCAAATAAAAAATTCAAGGCCGGTGTTGTGGCCAAGGCCGATGTGTTAAAGGCTGAAACAACAATGGCAAGTCGTGATTTAGATTTGGAACGTGCGAAAAACAATCGTGAAATTGCCAAGGGAACATTGCTTAAAAAACTTTCTTTCCCTGCAAATCAAGATATTACTATTGCGGATATGCCAGCGGAGTTTGGGTCGGTTTCTGAAAACGCAACAATAGACGAACTAATAGAAATTGCGCGTGAAAAGCGGCCAGATTTGCTGCGTGCGTCTGCAAATCAAGATGCGGCATGGCATCGGCGCAGTGCGGCATTTTTAAAGAACTTACCTTCAATAAGTGCAACAGGGTCTTTATCGTGGAGTGATAATAATGATCAATATACTGGTAATTCACATACCAGTGGCACAATTGGAGTTCGTGCATCTATGCCGATATTTGCGGGTTTTGCGAATATGTACGGTCTGCGTTCGGCCGATGCAGAATATCAGGCGGCCAAAGAAAACCTGCGTAATACGCGGGATGCCGCTATGTTGGATGTGTTTACTGCATATCAAAATTATAAAACCGCCCAGACCGTATTGGGGCAAACAGAAACATTGTTAAAGTCTGCAACGGAAAGCGAAAAAGTGACGGCGGGTATGTACAAGGTTGGTCGCGCGACAATGCTTGATTGGCAAACGGCGCAGTCTGAATTAGTATCGGCCCAGCGTCAAAATAATGCGGCTAAATATGATTTGTTCACTAAACGCGCAGCGGTTGCTCTGGCGATTGGGGACATAAAGTCTGAAATAGAAAAGGATAAAAAATGAAAGAAGTAAAAGTGGCGCGCCCATCATTCTTGCGTCGTTTTTTTGGATGGTTTTGGCGGCATAAAGTTTGGTCAAGTTTGATTTTGTTGTGCTTGATTGGGGGCGGCGCATGGTGGTTTTTTTCATCCAGACCTGAAAAGCCTGAGTATGTGACGGTCAAGGTTTCGCGCGGTGATTTGCGTCAGATTGTAACAGCAACTGGTGAAATAAATCCTGTGAACACCATTAGTGTTGGTTCCCAGGTTTCTGGCACGATTGCCGATATTTTTGTAGATTATAACTCGCATGTAACCAAAGGACAGAAACTGCTTGAAATAGAACCATCTGTGTTGCAGGCGTCTGTAGATGAAGCCAAAGCATCGTTGGAATCTGCGCAATCGCAACTAAACTTGGCCAAGAATGATTATGAACGCAGTAAAACTCTTTATGACGAAGGTTTTATTGCGCGTGCAGAAATGGAACAGTCGCAAACGAATTATGAACAGGCTGTTCAGTCGGTTAAACGCATGCAGTCGCAATATGATCGCGCAGTGACTAATCTTGGGTATGCAACGATTACTTCTCCGGTTGATGGTACAGTTATTTCGCGCAAAGTTGATAAAGGTCAAACGGTTGCGGCGTCTTTCCAAACACCAGACTTGTTTGAAATCGCCGAAGACCTTACAAAAATGCAGATTGAAACCGCAGTGTCCGAGGCGGATATCGGTGTTATTAAAGAAGGTCAACAAGTGAACTTTACCGTTGACGCATATCCGCGCAAAACATTTAATGGCGTTGTAAAGCAGGTTCGCCTGTCGCCAACAACAACATCAAATGTCGTTGTTTATACTGTTGTTATAGATGTTGATAACACAGATTTACATCTGATGCCTGGGATGACCGCTTTCGTGACGATACTGGTTTCTGAACAGCGAGATGTGTTAAAATCACAAAACGCGGCGTTTTTGGTACGGAACTTCAAGAACATAATTTCTGATGCACCCGAAGATATAAAACCCGAACACTATATTGCTGTCTTGCGGGATGGAAAAGTGGTCTATGTAAAATATACCAAGGGTCTTAGCACTGCGACAGAAACAGAAATAATTTCGAAAGATTTGCAACCTGATGACCAAATAATCGTTGGTCGTGTTGGTCAATCTACAAGTTCTGCGGCAACGCAGGCGCGTCGTCGTGGTCCGGGTCCAATGTAAAGTTGGCACACATGAAAAAAAACGAAACAATTATTTCTATGAACAAAATCTGTAAAAGTTTTCCGCTGGAAATCGGTGGGGTTCAACAGGTTTTGTTTGATATTACCTTTAATATTCAGGCGGGTGAGTTTGTTGCAATTATGGGGCCTTCGGGTTCGGGCAAATCAACCTGTATGAATATTGTTGGTGCGCTGGATACACCGACATCTGGGACTTACGAATTGTACGGTCAAAACATATCGAATATGACATCGGATGATTTGGCGCGCGCGCGAAATGAACATATTGGTTTTGTGTTTCAGAATTTTAACTTGCTGCCAAAGCGAAATGTGCTGGATAATGTAATGTTGCCACTGATGTATCGTGGTATGTCGCCCGAAGAAAGAATTCGCCGTTCACGTGAAATGCTGCACAGGGTTGGATTGGAAAACTTTGAAACATATTTGCCAACGCAATTGTCGGGCGGTATGAAACAGCGTGTTGCGATTGCGCGTGCACTTGCGGGGGAACCAAAACTGATTCTTGCGGACGAGCCAACGGGCGCATTGGATTCAAAGATGGGTAATGAAATATTAAAATTCTTTAAGGAATTGAATAAAGATTTAGGCATAACAATCGTTATGATTACGCACGAATTTGATATTGCACGTTATGCAAACCGTCTTATACACATTTATGATGGTCGTATAAACTATGACGGCCCTATTCCGGCAAGCGAAGCGGTTCTTGTCAAGAAAACAAACAAGGGGCAAAAATGACACTGAATGATATTTTTAAAGAATCATGGTTGTCTATCGGTGGAAATAAAGTTCGGTCGTTTTTGACGGTTCTGGGTATCATTATTGGCGTTATGGCGGTTGTTATAATGGTCGCAGTTGGCGAAACTGTTGAAAAAGAAATTACAGACCAATTTTCTTCATTGGGGACAAATACGGTGGTTATTCGCGCAGGCGCGGCACAAACAGGTGGTGTTCGCAGTGGCAGTCGCCAAACCCTTACCATCGATGATGCCGAAGTTATTGCAAAATTACCAGATGTTGCGGCGGTTTCCCCAATACAAACATCTGGGGCCCAGGTTGTTTATGGAAACAAAAATTGGTCAACATCCATGATGGGTGTGTACCCTGATTATACAACGGTTCAGAACATAGAAATTGAATATGGTTCGTTTTTTGATACCACTGCGGTCAGAAATGCCTCTACTTACGCTGTAATTGGCCCTAAAACAGCGACAGAGCTGGGGATGGACAAGAACCCTGTCGGTGAAGTTGTGCGTGTCCAGAATGTTCCTTTCGTTATAGTTGGGGTTGCCAAGGAACGAGGCGACAGCGCTATGGGGTCCCAAGACGATATGATTTTAATCCCTATAACCACGCTTAAAAAGCGCGTCCAAGGCAGTCGTTTCCCAAATGCGGTCAGTATGATTGCACTTAAATTGTTCCAAGATGCAGATAATTCAGTTGTTATTGACCAGATTTCTGCTATGTTGCGCGATCGCCATCGTTTAAGAGCCGGTGATGATGATGATTTTCAAATTATGGATATGAAACAAATTATGGAAACAATGACAACAGTTACGGGTTATCTAAAATTGCTGTTGATTGCGATTGCGGCGGTATCACTGCTTGTTGGTGCGATTGGTATTATGAATATGATGTTGGTGTCAGTTGCAGAACGCACACGTGAAATCGGCATACGCAAAGCAATTGGTGCGCGCGAACAAAATATTATTATCCAGTTTTTATCGGAATCTATCATGATATCTTTCATTGGTTCTATGATAGGTCTGGTAATGGGTGTTGGCTTATCCCAAGGCGTTGGGCGATTTATATTGGGTTATAACGTACCATTTAGTGCATGGCCGGTCGTTTTATCTATATCGGTTGCAGTAATCGTTGGTTTGGCGTCCGGCGTTATGCCTGCAATCAAGGCGGCAAAATTAAACCCAATTGACAGTTTAAGATACGAATAAAAAATACGCAAAAAAGACCGGCAAATGCCGGCTTTTTATTTTGAAAATTTCTTTTGCATATTGAACAATAGTGGCGTATCAACTTTAAATTTATTTGCGCGTGCGATCAATGCATCCAACGCAGATAACCCTTCGACCGTTCCAGATGGTTTTTCGCCATTTGCTATGGATATTCCTGCGGAAAAATTACGACTGGTTTGTGATGTGGCGGTAAGCAGTAAATCGCCAACACCGCAAAGATCAGAAAAAGTTTCCAATTTTGCACCCATTTTGCGCCCTATTTTAATGACTTCGCGCCATGCATTTGTCATATACAGTGCAGATTCGTTTTCACCTTTACCTTTGACCTTGATATAACCTGCAATCACAGAAACCGCATTTTTGCCAACACCACAAATTTCTGTGCCGATGATATCGCGTGTGGGACTGATAAACATTTTATTAAATATTTGCCCGCCAATTATTTGGATTTTTTTGCCACCTGCAAGTGTCGAACCTGTTGGAACGCCACTCGCAACTTCGCCCGCAAATTGTGGTCCAGACAAAACCCCAACATTTGATTTTTTAGGCTTTATCGTTTCATGCAAAACTTCTGTCATAAATTTATGAGTTTTTGGTTCTGCGCCCTTGGTGCAAATGATAATCGGTTGCTGGTTGTAAAAACGCCCCGCCCTTATCAAAGTTTCGCGAAAAAATGCCGCAGGTGTTACCGCAATCCAAGCATCGCAAACTTTCAAATCTTGCATATCTGTGGTCAGCCGAATATTCTTTTTTGCCTTTACATTATCAAAATGCGCGGCAAGCCCGTCAAAAGACCACAGAATAACATCTGTCCCGCCACGTGCAATAATATGTGCAAGTCCTGTACCCCATGCGCCCGCACCAATAATACCAACCTTCATTGTATTTTCCTTAGTTTTTTCTTTATTTTTGGAATGACGCTGAATCCATCATCCGCCAGATTTATTGCGCGACGATACGCCTCGATTGCTTTATCGCTTTGTCCATTATTTACATATGCGTCACCCAAATGTTCAAACAGTGCGGAACAATTTTTCGCAGATGCGCCAATCTTTTCAAGTATTTCCAGTGCGGCATCGTTGCCTTCGCGCACTGACACGACAACCGCAACCGTATCCCACGCTAAAACATCGGTTGGGTCGCGTTTTACGAGTGACATGGCATAAGTGTACGCATTTTCAATTTCACGATTTTGTGCCGCCCAGATACGCGCCTGCAGTGCCAAAATTTCGCCATCTTTATCAAGTGTTTTTGACGCTGTATGAATATCTTTTTGTGCTGCCTTTAAATCGCCAAACAATAAATGTACCAATGCGCGCCGTTTAATCAAATACGCCCTGCCCGCGTCCGACAGCCTTTTGTTTTTCAGCGCTTGGTTTATTGCGTCTAATGCAAGATGTTTGCTGCCCTGACCTGTATAGTAAGCAACAAGTTTATTTAATGCAGGAATAAACAAAGGCTGATGCTTTAAAACATTTTGAATTTCTTTGACCGAATTCGCGCTTTTCATCTTGGCGAATAAATAGAAAGGACTGGCTTTGTCTATTTTATCGAAATAGACCGAAAAATTTCCACGCGTATTCACCAAAAACTGTCCAATATAATAGTGTACAGCGTCTTGAAAGAATTGTGCGTCTGGGCCGATTATTTGCGCAAAACGCAACATCAAAATGGACAAGTCGGAATACAGCATAATTTGTGTATGCGAAACATTTTGCAGCAGATTAAACGCCAAAGATTTTTGCGGCCCCTTGAAATTGTCCCAATTTGGAATGTTATCAAAGTCTGCCATAAACATTCCGCCCGGCGCAGATGAAAATTCTTGACGCAATTTGTCCGCTTTGGGCTGCATATCGTGCCCAATATAGAACGACATAATATATACATAATCACCAATATTCATAAAATCTGTTTTTACATTGGCAAATTCTTCTGCTGCGCGCGTATCTTCACCATAATGCGCATAAATTTGCCCGCGCACAAAAGCCTTCCATGATGGGTTAGATTCCGCGCTGTCGATATATTTTAATGTTTCTGTTTTTCTGTTTTTTGCAATTGCCGACCATATACGAAAAGGTGCGTATACGGCAGATTTATTGGTTTTATGCCGATTATATAATTCATCCCATTTCTGATTCTTGGCAAGCGATGCATCATAAATCATTCGCCCTGCGGTATCTTTGGCGTTGTTGAAACAAGCTGTGTTTGTTGGCAATTTGCCGCCAAGAAATTCGGCAAGTTTTTTTGTCTTGGAAATGGTGCCATAATCTTTATCTGAAATCTTTTCGGCAAATTTCGCGGCTGAATCAAAGTCGTTGGTATAAATCGCATGTTGACCCGCCAAAAACGCACCGTACGAAGTCTCTGTTACGCGATATGTTTTTTTTGGCATGTTGATTGGACGATCAAATAGTATAAATACCGACAAAAGAATCGCCGTAAGCCCCAAACAATAAAACAAAGTTTTTCTTTCAATCATTAAAAGTTATGCTACAATAATAATATGAATAGTAAAGAAAAATTTGCGCGTTATGCGGAACTTTTGCGCGATTGGTCAACAAAAATGAACCTTGTTGCCCCCAGCACCTTGTCCGATATTGAAAATCGGCATTTCGCCGATTCGGCACAGTTGGCGGATGTCTTGCCACAAGATGCAGAAATATTGGATTTTGGAAGCGGTGCGGGATTTCCAGGTGTTGTTTTAGCAATTTTGGGTTGGCGTGTGACATGTATTGAATCGATTGGAAAAAAAGTTTCTTTTTTAAATGCAGTTCGTGATGAATTGAAATTGGATAATTTGACAATTTATCATGGTCGGTTGGAAAACTTTTTGCCGGCTTTTTTGAACAAAAATGCAAAAAAGGCCGGGAAATTTGTTATAACTGCACGTGCGTTTGCACCACTTGTTAAGATTTTAGATTATGTTCGTGGTATAAATTGCCGGCTTTTTTTGCTAAAAGGCCGGGAGATTGAAAATGAAATTGCGGTTGCAAAGGCTAAGTATAAATTCGATTATGAACTCGTTCCATCAAAAACCGGTGATGGTTTCATAATAATTGTGAATTTTGGCCGGTAATTTCATATGAAATAAACTTTATTTTATTGAAATTAGTGTGTTTTTCTGTTTTGCAGAATTGTTTCATATGAAATAAGCAACAATATCTTGAAATTACTGTGTTTTTATTATGTAAAAATTATTGTCTTGATTTGTGTGTTTTGTTTATATTATAGTATTTTGCGATAAAAGGAATGGTTTTTATGACAGAAATAATTGCATTTGCGAATCAAAAAGGTGGGGTTGGCAAGACAACGACGGCAATAAATTTGGGTGCATCTCTTGCGGCGATAAAAAAGCGTGTTTTGTTGGTGGATTTGGACCCCCAAGGCAATGCTGGTACGGGACTTGGTTTTGTGCGCTCTTCGCATCGTCAAAGTGTTTATGATGTTTTGATGGGGCGTGCGTCTGCGGCGGAAAATATACTTTCTACGGCGGTGCCAGGGTTGCATATCTTGCCGTCAACGCAGGCGTTATCTGGTGCCGAGGTTGAGTTGTTAGATATGGAAAACAAAGAATATCGCCTGCGCGAGGCTTTGCGTCCTATAATGGAACATTATGATTATATTTTGCTGGATTGTCCCCCTGCCCTTGGTTATATAACTTTGAATGCTCTGACGACGGCGAATCATGTTATTATACCGTTGCAGTGTGAGTTTTTTCCGCTAGAGGGCGTTTTGCATCTGATAAATAATATCAAAGGTGTGCAACAGAAATGGAATCCAAACCTTGAAATTCTGGGCGTTTTGCTGACTATGTACGATCGGCGTTATGGAATGACGCGCGATGTAGAAGAAAATGTGCGCGCAACATTTGGCGACAAAGCGTTCAAGACGGTTGTACCGCGTAATGTTCGTGTGGCCGAAGCGCCCAGCCATGGCAAACCTGCCCTGTTCTATGATTTTAATTCAACGGGCGCCCAGGCGTATTTGCGTGTGGCAACCGAAGTTGTTCAAAAATTAGCCAAAGGTGAATAAAATGTCGAAATTTGGACTTGGACGTAATCTGACAGATTTACAAAATGAAATAGGTATAGCGCCAGATATTTCTATATTGTCGGGTACTGAACGCGTTGTTGTACGTCAAGTACCTCTTGCACAAATTGGCGTGAATCCAGACCAACCGCGCAAGACCTTTACTGCGGCGGAATTGGAAGATTTGGCGGCATCTATTCGCGAAAAGGGTGTATTGCAACCGATTTTATTGCGCAGTGTTAAAAATCGTCCATACAGTTATGAAATTGTTGCAGGTGAACGGCGTTTCCGCGCCAGTAAAATGGCGGGCTTGGCGGAAATTCCGGCATTAGTAAAGAATCTGGCGGATGAAAACGCGATGGAAATCGCGCTGATAGAAAATGTTCAGCGCGAAAACCTGAATCCGATAGAAGAGGCCGCGGCCTATGTGAACCTTATGAACAAGTGCAAGTATGATATGGCGGATGTGTCTCGTTTGATTGGAAAATCGGAAAGTTATATTCGGAATTTGATTCGTCTGAATGCGTTGCCGGCATCGGTAAAAAAACTGGTAGAGCAGGGCGAATTATCTGCATCGCACGCACGCGCGATTGTTGTAGCGGACGATCCTGAGAAAATGGCGCAAGAGATTATAAAAGGTAAATTGTCGGTTGCAGATGTAACCGCGCGTGTTAAAAACGGCCCACGCGCAAAGCGTGCGCGCGCATTTATTGATACAGGAATTGACGCGGCGACATTGAAAAAGATGTCAGATAATATTTCGCATACTTTGGGCGCAAAAGTAAAAATTACGGGTCGTCGTGGTGGTGCGGGCGTGATAAATATTTCATTTGCAACGCGTACGCAGTTGAACGAGATAGTTGACAAAATTTGTAAGTAATTGCCGGCCGAATCGAACAAAAACATCAAAAAAGCCGGCAACACTTGACAAAATATTAGTGGCCAGTGTAAGTGATTATTCACTTTACCATCAGCCACAAAAAACTTTTATTTTTATGTGGTATGATGCCACAGCAAGACAAGATAAAAACACCGCAAAAATGCGGTATTTTTTACAAAAAACGGTCGAAAAAAACGTACGTTTAAATCAACCGATTTTTTTCGAGTTTTTAAAAATTAAAAATCCCAGATTTCTGGGATTTTTTGTTTCCAAATAGTATTTTGGTATCGGTCGATTTAAAGGTACGTTTTTTGTCATAATATTAGCGTGATAAAAAACCAAGGAGAAAAGAATGAACAAAACAAGTAAATTCATTATTGCGGCGGCATTGTCGGCGGTATCGGCGGGCGCATACGCGGCGGGCGAAAACATCCCAACATCGCGGGCATACGTGGACAGTAATGTTGCAACCAAACAGGCGATATTGAGTGCACAATCTGCAAATACCGCGGTAACATTTCCAACAACAACGGGCGGAACCCCAGGGACCAGGACGATAAATACCAGTCTGGGTACCAGTACATCTGATACAGGCTTGGCAACCACAGGTTCAATAAATACGGAATTAAATAAAAAGCAGGGGAATATCAACGGCACCGCAAATACGGTTGTAACCTATACAGGTAGTTCTGGTGGCGTATCATCCAAGGGTGTGTACAGCAGTGGGTCTGCATACAGTGGCCAAACATCCAATTTGACCGAGGCACAACATGTGAACGCGGCGGTTCAGAACGGGTTTAACGCACATTTAACCTGCGCGAATCAAGATTGCACATTGTGGAACGTGAACACATTGTCCGGCACATACGTCCCACAACCGGCAAACCCGTAATGATATGGACGACACCCCGCCCTGTGGGCACCCCTCTAGCCAGAGGGGAATTCGGCTCTCGGGCGGTGACGCGGAAAGTTCCCCTCATGTACCAGAGGGGGGGGCGGGTGAAACCCGACGGGGTGTCGCCAAAGAAATAAGAAGAAAGGAGAAAGGAACATGAAAAAACTTTTATCAATATTTGCTGTATTTGCGTTGCTTGGCACAAATGCATATGCAACATGCACGATAAATTATGCATGCGGCACTGGGGCAAGTGGTACTGCACCGACCAGTCAAAGCATAACCGATGCAACGGCGGTATTTACACCCAGTGCACCAACAGAATGCACCAAAGACGGCAGTGTGTTCAGTCATTGGGTGGCGGTCAGCAGCAGTAAAACAGTTGCGGCGGATGGCGCAATGGTTGCGGGTGCGGAATACACAATACCATTTATAGATAATACGGGGACCTGCAGCAGTAAGAGTGTAACACTGACGCTGACGGCGCAGTGGGTTGATGCAACATATACGGGTGTTCCAACATCAAAATCATATACCGATGCACAATTGAATGGTCGCCAACCACAGTTTGCAAACTTGGGTAACGACAAACTAATGCTGTACAGTGATACAACCAACGGTGCAGTAGGCGGTCGCGATATTGTAACGACACTGGGGAACAGCACAACGGCGGACAGTGTACCGACACGTGGTGCGATAAATACGGCGCTTGCCACGAAACAAAATACCCTAAACGGAACGGCGGGTTGGGTTGTGGAAAATACTGGCACCGCGGGCAGTGTAAAGGCAAAACCGGTATACAGCACAACCGATAATTATAAAACCGCATTGGTAGAGGCAGATGATTTGAACCAGATTGTAATAGATGCGGTAAACAGTGAACTGACGGCGGTGGAAGGAGTAGGATGGCAGATAAATACGGTAGGCAACCTGACCTTACCGACATTGCGTAGGTTGATGCCCGATGCAAGCATAAATGGCAGCAACTATTGTGTGCGTAAGCTTAGAGGCAGTAAAGATACAGATAGCACATGCAGTGCGGCAACGTTATCAACGCTTGGCGCCAGTGGTAACAAAAGTGGCCTGTGGGGCACGGTATTTAGTTATGGTGATATAGTGGGTAAAAGTGTATGCAGTGCAACGGAGGGTACATCAAATACTGCGGCAACAGATGCCCAGGAAAGCGGCCTTACCACCGAATTTAACAACCAAACGGGTGTTGGCGAGAGTGCTTTAAGTAATACGCAGATGCATTGTTGGTGCAAGATGGAAAGTATTGCGGGTGAACCTGCTGTCTCCCGCTGGGTGTTCAGGGGCTCGGACTCGTCGGCGTCCGTTTGTGCGGGCAACTGTGCGTACGAGTGCGGTGCCGGCGTGCGGTACTACTCCGACTTCCGGTCGGGATTGTTTAACAGCGTGCAGCAATGATAAAATTCTTTCTCCAAGAAAACAACACCGGCATTTGCCGGTGTTTTTTGTCATTAAAAAATGCCCCGAAGGGCATTTTTTATTTAACTGTTGTAGTTGCGTTACGATTATATTTCCAAACGCTTTCGCCGGTACCTTTGACCAATGGGCGTTCTTTACCATAGGAAATGGTAGAAATGCGTTTCGGACTAATACCGTCGTTAACCAAAACTTTCTTGGCCGCGTTTGCACGACGTGCACCCAATGCCAAGTTGTATTCGGTTGAACCGCGTTCGTCGCAGTTACCCGCAATTTGAACTTTCACATTTTCGTGTGACTTCATATACAGAGCCTGACCCAACAGGTTGTCGTTCGCCGCGTCGGAAATTTCCGCCGAGTTAAACGCAAAGAACACACGTTGATTGTTCAAGTCTTCTGGTTCAACAATGTTTGAACCACCGCACGCCGCCAGAACACCAGCCGCGCCCGCCAATAAAGCAAAGTTTTTTATTTTCATGAAAATACTCCCTTGAGTTTCTGTTGCTCGTGTTATAGTCT
>Ga0310690_10001656_pt1 | contig 38884 bp, 70 predicted proteins | sample AusTroGonzalo_MG_2_FD_207661 | JGI IMG/M metagenome (GOLD analysis project Ga0310690, IMG submission 207661) | Bovine rumen microbial communities from tropical cattle in Woodstock, Queensland, Australia - Gonzalo_04 (v2) (version 2) | ecosystem: Host-associated > Mammals > Digestive system >... | reverse complement strand
CGCCCGGGCCAGGCCAGACAAGGCCTGGCCCATTTTATTGCCGGCCGGAATAACGCGCTCAGACCGGCCCGAAATTTTTTCACTGGCCGGCCGTCCAGTTGCGAACGGCCCACGGGCCTGTACGTCGATTTCTAACGGGCCGGCGCGCGATCGGCCGGGCAAATGGCTGGTCGGTGGGCCAGTTTGGGCCTGTACGGCGGATTTTTGACAATGGGCCGGCTGCCGGCCGGGCGCGAAATGGTGGGCATTCCACCCACCGGGGCGACAGGAATTTTTTTTGCGCCTTTGAGAGGGCTTGTGTCTGAACCCCTTTCGGAGTACCCTCGGCGGGAGTTCCCGATCACCTTGATCTCTCTCCCCGTGACTATATAGTAGCACATCGCGCCGGAAATGTCAACACTTTTTTGAAAAAAAAATAAAAAAACTTTTTTCAGAAAAACGCTTGACAGAAACCGGGATCTGTGATATACTTTAGATGTTCCGAAAGGGACGAGAAAGAAAAGGGAGGTACGAAAAATGTACGCTGTGATCAAAATCGCCACCCGCGCGGAAGTCGGGATTTTCTCCTCTGTGGATTCTGCTCTGGCATGGATCGACGCCCATGGGGCACGGGGAGACTTTCGGATCATCCTCTGGTGATCCGAAAAAGTTTCAAAAAAAAGTGTTGACAAACTTCCGGAACTGTGCTATACTAAAGATGCTCCAAGAGAGAGCAGAAAGAGAGGAAATCAAAATGAAGACTGTGGAAATGATCAAGTTCGGCAAGGGGTTTTACGTGATGACTCGGGTTTTCGATCGGGCTGAGGCGCGCCAGTGGTTCAAGACCAAGACCGCCGCGACCGCGCGCGTGAAGGAACTGAAGAAGGCGGGTTACACTGAGGTGTAACCCTCATGTAACCGCGGTCGGGCCGGAAGGCCCGGCCTCATTTTTGCCGGCCCGGCGAAATGTTACGAAAGTGTTACAATTAGTTTAGAATTTCGTAATTGACAAGCGCGCCGGGATATGGTATACTTAGATCATGAAAGGGGGCGCTCATGATGATGACTTGGGAGAATGTGCTGATGGTTCTGGTGGCTCTGGTGGCGTATATGGTGTATTTTCTGGTGGCGCATAATGTGCGGATTCTGGTGGCGCGTCTGGTGGCGTGGATCCGTACGAAAAAAAGTTGAAAAACTTTTCAAAAAACGCTTGACAAACCGGAAGAAGTCTGCTATACTTGTATCATCAAGAGAGGGGAGGACGAAACTATGATGATCACTTACTGGAAGAACCTGCGGACGCGCACCATTTACAAGTACTTCGGCGATGCTACCCCGTACAACCTCGATCAGTGGGAGCGGGTGACCGCGGGCGATTACTTCGCAAGTCTGACCGCGAAGAGGGCATAAGCCCTTCTTTTTTATCCGGGCCGGCGCGATGGCCGGTTCAAAAAATGGCCGGCCCAGCAGGCCAGCTTTCAGCTCTCAGCTCAGCTTTAGCAAGCTAAAGCGCTAAAGTAAAGAGGAAAGAAAAGCGAGGGCCTTTCGTCCCTCCGTACGGTTCCCTTTGTTTGCCCTGCCCGTCCCTCTCGAGGTGGCGGGTCTCGCGCGGCTCGCGGGAGAGGAATCGTCTAATCTCTCCCTGTGCCTATATATTAGCACCTTCAGACGAAAAGTCAACACTTTTTTTGAAAGTTTTTTGAGGAAATTTTTTTCACTTTTTTTCACTTTTTCGCGAAAAAGGGCTTGACGGATCCGGAATTATCTGCTATACTAATACCATCAAAGCAAGGAGGTACTAAGGAATGCGGTACGAAGTAGTGGAATACCCGATGATGGCTCAGCGGTGGGTGGTCTGGCAGTCTTTCCCCTCTGGCGCGGGGCGTCTGGTAAAGGCGTTCAAGACTCGCAAGGGCGCGGAGAACTGGATCAAGAAGCACTCTTGATCCGGTTCCCGTAGGGACGCGGACAGGCTGAAAAAAGAGGGGCTGAAAAACCCCTCTTTTCCTGTCTCTGAAAGCCTTATAAATCAAGGACTCCAGAGCCGGTATCTGTCCGAAAATGCGAAAATTCGCGCTCAGAGGCGCTGAAGCGCGATCCATCGCCCGTCCGGTCGACGCGAAGGGAAAACGCGCGGTCTGAGGGCGAATTTTCGTTTGACTTTTCCTGACTTTCCGAAGTGATCCGGATAGGACGGGCGAAGCCGGAGGTTTATCCCTGAGCGAAGCCGGAGGAAGCAGAGGACAAGGGCGGAGCCGGAGGAAGGGCGGAGCCGGAGGTTTGCTCTGTGGTCGCGAAAAAAAGTTTCACTTTTTTTCAAAAAACCCCTTGACGGATTAACTTACTTGTAGTAATATCTACATGTCGGGTAGGGAGACCGGCAAGGGCACCTTGGAAACTGAATAGTCACTGGTTAGAATCCTCACTGAAGGAAAGGAGGTGAAAAAGTGAGCGATTACCTGTATACCACCATGACGGTGGATGGCGTCACCCGGTACTTTGAAACGTACCTGAACCCCGACGGGGTTTGGGACGAGTTCGGTCGGGTAGACCGCCGGGTTCAGGTTCGGGAAGTCTCTGAAGAAGAGTGGTATCTTCTTCAGGTGTTCTGCGAGTAAGAACCCCGCCCCCCCTCAATCCGTTGCTCCGAGGAAAAAATCGGAGCCAATTTTTTTACTTTTTTTCAAAAAACCCCTTGACGGATCCGGCTAAAGGTGATAATATCTTATCAGACGGGAAGGAAACCCACCAAACCAGAAGGGATGAAGGAAAATGATGGAACGGTTCGATGAGATTCTGATGGCGGTTTGCGAAGAGAATGCCTGTGCGTGGTGGGACGTGGTAGACGGTGATCTGATGGATGAAGTTACCGCGCGCGCCACCGCGGTGATCGGACACGACGCCGACGCGGATCCGGATTTCATCCGGTGGGTGAATCAGATGGTGGCGGATCTGTGATCCGCCACCACTGAAAAAAAGTTTGAAAAAACTTGAAAAAACGCTTGACATAAGCACAGGAAAGTGGTATCTTATAGGTGAGGGTTGAAGAACCCCGGAAAGATGAGGAGGGCTTGGAAAATGATGACTAACTGGATGGTTCTGATTTACGAGATGGTTACCGCTGCGGATGCTTACTGGTTCGGCTTCTTCTTTGATGGCAAGGTGTATCTGGTGAAGGACATTCCCTTCGCGGTGATGGCGCGGTTCTTCCGTGAGGATCACGCTTCCTCTAAGAAGGGCGGAGCGGAGAAGATCCGGATCCGGGCGCGGGTGGATGACCTGCGGAGCCTGCTTCCGATGGCGGTTTGTTTGGGCGATGCTTCCGTGATGGATTATGCCGGGATGAAGAACGTCGGGGAAAAGTTCGAACGGCTGATAACCGAACGGTTTACCGGGCGCGAATGGGTAAAGGATTCCACCCCCTTCTGGGTAGCGGGGGACGTTGAGATTGACGGGAAACAGATTCAAGTCAAGTTCAATGAAGCGACTTTAGTAACCAGTCAAGCCCTGAAAAAGAACTTCCCGGATCTGGTTCGCCAGTGATCCGGGTTTTCTTTTACCCTATTATCTTTGATCAAAGATATATTTACCTACTACTTTAGTAGACTTTAGCACTTTAGCGCGCTAAAGTAAAAACCTACTTTGATGGTAGGTGAATGTTAGTATACACTAACCAGAGTTAGTATACACTAACTCGAGTTAGTATACACTAACTCATTGGGCCCTATTATATTTGATCAAAGATAATTTGATCAAATTATATTTGATACAATATAAAATCGTTCGGTTTTTTGAGTTAGTCCGAACTAACTCCGGCGTCAAACTTTTGTAACAATTTGTAACTGTCCTGTAACATTTATTTCTGTAACAATCTGTAACAATTCTGTAACATTTTCGTAACTGTCCTGTAATATTTTTTTCGTAACAATCTGTAACACTTTCGTAACAATTTGTCACAAAAATTTCATAAAAAATTTATCAAAAAGTACTTGACAACTTCCTGCCGACTGTGATATACTAAAGGGGGAAATATATATATACATATATATATCCCTTTCACGCTTTAGCGCGCTAAAGTGTCCTGGACTGTTCAAAGTATATTTGATCAAATTATATTTGATCATGGCCAGTTGGACGTACTCTTTAGCACTTTAGCGTGCTAAAGTTTGCCGGACAGTTTAGTTAGTTATGACTAACTCACTGTCCAGACTCGTAATATTTTGTAACAAAAATTTAACAAAAAAATTTTCAAAAAAGTGTTGACAAAGTGTGCGCCGATGTGCTATACTAAAGGGGGAATATTATATATATAATATATATATCTCTTTAGTGCTTTAGCGCGCTAAAGCAAAGTCGGACGGCGCGGGTTAGTTATCACTAACCCGACTGGCCATGATCAAAGATAATTGTACTCAATCTTATTGGATAAAATTATATTTTATCAAAGATAAAATTTGCTACTGTACTGGATGGTTTCGGGTTACTTCAACGCTTTAGTGTGCTAAAGCAAAGGCCCCGGCCTTTTGATTTTGAAATAGGCGCGAAGGGGGCTGGAAAAAATTGGGCATAAGGGATTTTGAAATTGCGAAAAAAGCGTAACGTTTCGCCTTTTGAAATTATAGTCAAATTGACAATAAAATAAGAATGAAATTGTGACATTTCGGAAATTGTTACAAAGTTGTAACATTTTGTCACTGAATTGTAACAATTTCGGCGTGTAACCAGCGCAGCCAGCGCCAGCGGCAGCCCAGCAGCCCAGGTTCCAGCAGCCGGGGGTATGTTTCAGGTTACAGGCCCGAAAAAAGGCCGGCCCGTAAGGGCGGCTCCCCATCACCCACCAACTTTTTTATTTTTGAGCCACCAACTTTTTTATTTTCAAGCCTTTTTCAAAAAAATACCAAATAAATACTTGACATCTTATCCCCCAACGTGTTATAATAAAATAGAGGTGAGCCTATGAAAAAAAAGTATTCGTTAGATTTCTCCATTGAGAGAGACATTGACCGTCTCGCCGCGGTTCAAAATATATTGGACGGCTTGGAAACAAATCCGTCCGCAACCGAGTTGGAACAAATGGCATCCTACATCCTATATGGTAAGGATGAGAATGGATAGAACGCCATACAACGCAATGAAACTATTGACAAAGACAAACGTTATAAATCATATAAGACGAAGGATGACAAGGTGTAGTCGCTGGATGAGATTATGGAGTAGCCCGGATTCGACGAACAATAGTTGAGGTCGGCCTATAAACGCGACTCGTACACTGTTCCGAAGCCTTGTATAAAGAAACCGAAGTATGATAAGAAAACGGGCGAAATGATAGACCCCGGCGATAGCGATGTGCCTGGTATGTGGGAGCAGTGGGAAATAATTGATAGGTGGCAACGCATGCTTGATATTGCGCAAGGTAAGATACCGCCGCAAGAGGGCGATACAATAGTATCGGACCCCTACCGCATTTATTAGTTGAAACACAACCTAATCGACATTCGCAAACACTAGTATTACTTGAAGGATAGCGCGAAGCCCGAAATCCACTTTCAAAAACTTGATCATCCAAAAGCGCAATTCTACGATTGGACGGGTGATGCCTTCTATTGGATACCCTATAAAGAATGGGAAAAGCGCGTCTCTCACACCTACACAACCCGTATCTCCTCCAACATCAACGATTACGAAACCCGAGGGGAGGGGGACTAGTTAGAGGTAAAATGGGTTGTATGCGAGCATACATTCGATTGGGAGAACCCTAAACATGTTCGCGCGCTACTCAATCACTATCACACCCTATACGAAGCAATGCGCGACAAGCTAGACACATACGGAAGAACCCTCCTATGGGACTTTGACCGCTATGTATCCCTATGCGATTTTACCGAACTACGCCTTTTCCTAATAGGGCTACGCAAACTAGGAATGACCCACGACGATATTATGGAAGAGTTGCGCGCGAAGTACGCTATGGAGTACTCGCCCAACTACCTAGTCTCCATAATAAGTAACGAGGTACCCAACCGTATCGCTAAAATGGCGCGAATGATACGTATAGACAACGAAACACCATTAGAAAAGCGCAAAAAGTGTATCCATTGCGGCGAGGCTTACCCTCGTGATCCTCTCTTTTTCAGCCGCAACAACGCGCATAAAGATGGGTTATCAAATACGTGTAAGAAGTGCGATCGTGAAGCGCGCATAAGATTGGGGGTGACGAATAACAATGACCTCAGAATCAAAGACCCGACGCTGTCTAAAATGTAAGCGCGAGCAGCCCATCGAGCTTTTCCAACAAACTCCCTCCAAGTTCTTTCCTGGTGGACGCTCCTATATATGTACCCCCTGCCTCGAAGCCATGACGCCGCAAGACAATCTGGGCGAAGTAGACCGTGTAATGCGTTGGCTCGACCTCCCATTCGATCTAAATAAATGGACGCAGCTTTATGCGCAGCACCAAGACCATACACTTACGGCATACTTCAACCTTCTTTATGATGCCCACTACGAAGATTTACGATGGGTAGATGAGAATAGGAGATGGGAGGAAGCGCAGCGCGAAGGAACCATAGAAGATGAGATAAAGGCGCTAAGCGAAGCCAAACTCAAACGCTTGCGCAAAGTATGGTCAGCAGCCTATAAGCCCGAGCAGCTCTACTGGCTAGAAGACTTCTATAATAAAATTACTGCCACTCAAAACGTCTCCACCCCTATCTTATAGGAAAAAGCGCGAGACTTCTGTGAACTTCAACTCCATATAAAGGAAGGTATGCGCTCGGGTGTAGATGTCTCTAAAATGATGAAGCAAGCAGATGATATCGTGAAAACCTACGGCTTTACCGCTTCCAATGCCAAAAACGCAGCCGATTTCGAAAGTGTTGGAGAGTTGATGGTGTATTATGGTAAGAAAGGATGGCATCCATAGTGGCATCACGAACCACAGGACTCCATTGACTTTATGATGGAAAATATACAAAATTATTTGAAGCGGCTAGTGCTAAATGAAGGTAACTTTGCGGAGCAGGTAGAAGATAAACGCGAGCGCTACAACATGACTGAGCGCCTAGAACAAATCGAGAACGAGAAGGTAGAGTTCGATGAAATGGCAAATATCGACTATGAGGGCGGTAAAGAACTAGTGGACGAGCTAAATGGAGGAGATGAGTAATGGAGCAAGAAATTGTTATACGAGATGGTATACCAGTTGAAAAGGGCGTTGCCCTTACTCGTGAGTTCCTCGACCGCAACGAAGAATTATTTACCAAATACCTCAACCTATGGATTTTATATCCCGACATTTTTCTTGACACTGTATAGGCAGTAGATGACGCAAAAAACTTCCATTTATTCCCCTATTAGAGAGTAGCTTTGCGCGCGAGTATGCGCTATCGCTATCATTTCTGGACCGCGACCCGTGCTACATCAAAATCCTTTACCGCATACTTATGCGCACTGGTTCGCGCGATCCTTCTACCCAACTCTTCTATAATGATAGCGTCCGAAGTAAAAGGTACGGTTATTAATATTGCGAAAGATAAGTTCGCGCAATTCTTCAACCATTGGCCTTTACTTCAAAAGGAATTAGCTACCCGCTAGGACGATGGTAAAACGGGTATAAAATCAAGTACCAACTATTATGAGTTGTATTTCAAAAATGGAAGCTAGATTACCGTAGTATCGAAAGATACTTCACGTGGACTGCGCGCGACCGCAGGTATACTGGAAGAATGCGCGCAAATAACTGAGGAGGCATATACGGAGGTTCTTTGGCCACAACTAAATGTAAAACGGCGCGAAGTAGATGGAACCATAAATCCCGAAGAACCTTCGTCTCCTTAGACCTTTATTACTACTGCTAGCGACAGAACCGTATATATGTATTAGAGATTGATAGAAATTGCGGTAAATGCTGTATTGCGTCCCAATTCCTATTTCTGTTGGGGCCTATCATACGAAATTCCATTACGCTACGGACTAATTGATAAAGAAACAATGTTAGACCAGCGTTATTCTAATACAGTAAGTGAAGATTCATTCGCGCGCGAAAATTTATCAATATGGACTGGTAATAGTGATGAAGCTTGGCTTGATTCGCGCAGATTGGTGCGCCATCGTTCCCTTCTCAAATGCGAGCGCAAGAAGACCTATTCTGCCAACTGTCCGAATGCCTGGTACATTATCTCTGTTGACGTAGGCCGTTATAGCGCAAACACCGCTATAATGGTAATAAAGGTATTACCCGGGGAGGCACGTTTCAAGAAAAATGTGGTTTATACCGAGGTAATAAATGGTGAGAACTATATTACAGAGTAGGCACCACGCTTGAAAAAATTGATTTAGTTGTATGAACCGCGCGAAATCGTTATCGACGGTAATGGTCCCGGTATTGGTTTATTGGACGCAATGGTCTTACCATCTACTGATAGAAAAACAGGAGAAGAATTTCCAGCCTACTTTGTCTTCAATAACGACCATCATTTACCACCTGAAATGCGCGAACCGCAAGATGACCCAATGCCCAGATTCAATGCTATTATATATGATATAAAGGCGGGGTCTGGAAATGAGGATGAAATCAATGCGGCATTCCTTACCTCTATAAATAATGGATCGACTTCCTTCCTCGCGCACGAGCGTATTGTAAAAGATAAACTAATGTAGACAAAGAAGGGTTAGCGCATGACTGCCTACGACCGGCGTGTATTTTTACTACCTTATGAAATGACTTCTAGACTAATGGACGAATTGAATAATTTGCGCCTAAAAGCTACTGGATTGGAAAATAAATATAAGGTAGAAAGAATTTCTACTTCACTAGAAAAGGATAGATTTAGTGCGCTAGAATATGGATTATATAGAATTAAATATTATGAAGATAAAGAAATTTTTAAAAAGAAAAAAAAGAATATTGGTTCGTTTGGTTTCTTCACTCCTAAAAGTAGGAGGTGAAAATTATGAGTCAAGACTTTTTATCAATGTACAAAAAGCCGTAGTTTCGTATTGATTACATTCCTATGGACTCACGTGAGCGCACCTCTCGTTGGGGCGGATAGCGCACGAATGGCGTCAAAAGCAGAGATTTTAGTTTAGAAGAAATTGAGAATATAATTCGCTCTGGCGATATTGCCGCAATTCGTGAACTATCTCGCTACTACTATCGTACTAATGGTCGGTATCGTAATAATATTGATATGTTGGCTAGTTTGCCGCTATATGATACCTTAGTTACTCCTGTATATGAGACAGGAAAAGGATCGAAGACGCAAATCATCAAAGCCTTCTATAATGCTTGTTCTTTTGTGGAAGCATTGGATATAAAGAATACTTTGTCTCGTATCACCCGTGAATGGTTGAAGTCGGGAGTATATTACGGTATTTTATAGGAATAGGGTAATAAGGTAGTTGTTTAGGACCTTCCAGATGAGTTCTGTCGCACTAGATATAAAGACTTCAATAATTTGAATGTATTAGAGTTTAATATTACTTATTTTGAATCAAAGTATGATGATGATGAATAGCGTAATGCGGCAGTGCTAAACTTTCCAGAGGTTATTCAGCGCGCGTGGCGCGATTGGAGAAAGAATAAACTACCAGATAAATGGATAATGGTGCCAGCTAGTAATGGGGGAGTAGTTTTCTGTTTCGCAGAAGATTGTACTCCACTACTAATAGCGGCAATACCTGAACTAGCAAAACTCAAAGACGCATTAGGGCGCGAAGAAAAACGTGATGAAAATGAGTTATACAAACTCTTAATTCAACGTATGCCTATTGATAGTGATGGGCATCTCGTCTTCGAATTAGATGAAGTCGCGGAAATTCACGCTGGTGTTGCCAGTATGCTTAGAGATTTGGACACGGTTGATGTCCTTACTACTTTCGGTGAGACCTCTCTAGAAAACTTATAGGATTCATCCGCTGCTACTCAATCCAATAACAAACTAGAGAAATATAGCAATAATGCTTGGGATGCTCTTGGAAGTAGTGGATTATTATTTAACGCAGATAATAGTTCGTCTTTAGCATATGTAATACATCGTCTTGAGAGTATTATGAGAACCTATTTGAATATGTACGATACTTGGGTCAAATTTTTGATTAATAGTCGGTTTAGCCGCACAGGTCTTACTTTTGATTTTGAAATTTTACCTACTACAGTTTTCAATGTAAAAGATTACTATGGATTATACTTATAGTAGGCACAATTTGGATATCCACGTATGCGCGCGGCTGTGGCATTGGGTGAAAAGCAACGCAATTTAGTAAGTAGCATCAATTTTGAGAACGAGTTCCTCAACCTAGATGAACAAATGCTTCCACTAATGTCATCCTATACGCAAACTGGTGATGAAAATTCTGAGAAAAAAAATGATTCTCCGAAAAAAAATGGTAATACTACTGGTACGGTAAAAGACATAACTAATAAGGGCGGTAGACCATCTTTACCGGATGAAGAAAAATCTCAAAAAACTCAAGCGAATATTGATAGTATGGGATAAGGAGGGATTATATGAAACGCGATATTCCAATTTATTTCGATAACGCTGTTATTATGTCGCCTCTAGAAACTATCTCCGAATCAAGTGGTTTAGGGCGCCTAAAAGTTGGTGTCTTTACTCGTTACGGAAACCGCAATGGTTCCTATATCAAAGATAATGTCGCGGATATGCTTATAAATAGCGCAATTCGCGGAGACACGCCAGTGATTGGATTCTTTGACCCGGAATCCAAGAGTTGGGCGGGTCATACTGGTCCAACACTCGCAAACGCTTATGGTTATGTCGAAAATTTCGCAGGTTGGGAACCATTTACTGATAGTGATGGCGAAACGAGAGAATACGCAGTTTTCTCGGTTGTGCTTTTTGGTCGCTACTTCAATGAAGCGAATTTTATAGTAGGCCAAAATCAGTCAATGGAATTGGATATCAATTCTATTGAAGGAGATTGGGCACAAATTGGTAATACTGAATACTTCGTTTATACCAAAGCAGAAATCATGGGGCTATGTATTATAGGACAACATGAACCCTGCTTTTCTGCGTCAGCATTCTTCTCGCAAAAAGATGCTGAATACACATCTCAATATGATAAATTCTCTTCTCTGTTGGCTGATTTGAAAGCCCAAGTAGAAGAGGCAGAAAAACAACCAATTGAAGGAGGGGAACATCAAATGGAAAAGAATGAAATGAATCCCGAAGTAAATGAACCCACTCCTGCGCAGGAATTTGAACAAGAACCTGCTTCTCAGGAGCCAGAAGCTCCAGCCGCAGAACCTGCCGCTGAAGAACCAGTACAGGAAGAACCTGCTGCGGAACCTGCTGACGAATTTGAAAATGAGCCAGAGGTTGTCACGGAGCCTGAACCTGCGGCAGAACCTGCCGTAGATTTTGAAGCTCAGATTGCTGAACTTCAAGAACAACTAAATACGTTAACTGCTAACTATGAGAACGCTTAGGCTCGTATTAGCGAGCTTGAATCTCAGATTTCATCCGCTGCTGAGACTGAAGCTAGCTTACGTGCTGAAATTTCTACCTATCAGGCAGAGCGTGCTCAGGTTGAGTTAGAATAGAAGACTTCTTTAATTGATCAGTATAGCACTGATCTAACAGAAGAAGAAATTAGTCCAATTCGTGAAGCTATGGCTGATTTCAGTCTAGAAGAATTGGAAAGCAAGCTAGCAGTTTGCTATGCTAAGAAACATATGGCTGGCAGTGCTGAAAGTAAAGTCGTTCCACTACCAGATCCCGTTGTTGATGAATTCGCGTTATTTATGGAAAAATATCGCAAGAACTAAGGAGGAATAACTTATGGGTAAATATAATAGATTTCCTATTACCAATGTAGAAGGCGATCTAGTTGCTCAGCATCGTGATCCCGATGAAAAGCTATACGCCAGCCTAGAACTAAATCAAGTTGCTTTCCCAAAGACTGGTATGGTAGTTTCCCAGACTCCTCTCGGAACTGCTTTTACTAAGGCTGCTCCTTGTGAGAATGGCATGTGGGTCGTTGGAGATAAGGCCGCTGGCGCTATCAATCCACCTGAAAATGCAACAGATGCTCCTATTGGTATTGTATATACTACTGAAAAAGAATATGACCGTGAACATTATGGTCTACAACGTTTTGGCCGCAAGATCGCTGGGGATTATCCTCGTGTTGGTCTATTCGGCATCGGTGACACTGTAACCACAAACTGCTTACAGTATAGCACTGATAACTTTGCTGATGAAGCCGCTCTATGGGCTGCTTTAGAAAAGGATCTATCCGTAGCTGCTAATGCTCTATATGTAGTTCCTGGTGTCGATTCTGACCTAGCTGATGCTTCTGCTAAGGCTGTTCCAGAAATCGTAAAGGCTGCTCCTCAGTCTGGCATTTATGCTCGTATTACTAAGTTCTATACTATACCTAACGGCGGCAAAGGCGTTAAGTATCAGATTATTAAACTATAATGGAGGTGCGACTTATGAATAAGCTATCTGTTTTAATGAACGGCGTATTTGGTCGTGCCGTTCCTGCTGAATTTGCAGCAGAAAATTATGATTATGAATCTGCTCTTCGCGATGAACTATCCAAGCTAATGTGCAAGCCAAATCGTAAGACTGGCGTTATGGAGTTCAATCGTCATGTATTCGAGCAGAATAAGCATGAGATTTTCGAACTATTAGAAGAAAATCTAGAAGAAATGCTACCACAGGATGTCAAGAGTGCTCTTGATATGTTTGTAGAAATTAAGTACTATGCTCAGGGTCAGCGCCCAGAGTTCCGTGTTACCCGTGGTAAGATGCGTGGTCGTCAGTTTGTAACTCGTGCCACCGAATCCGGTAACTATGAAACCTTCCGTCTAGACCGTGATCGTTTTGATTTATACATTCAGGCTATTGGTATGGCTGGTTATGTAGACTTCGAACGTTATCTCGATGGTCTAGAAAACATGGCTGATATTTATGAAGTAATTCAGGCTGGTATTACTGATGAACTATTCCGTATGGTACAGGAATGCTTACTAGCTTCTTGGAATGCTGCGGGACGTCCCGTTCGTAATAAGGTTGCTGCGAATAGCTTCAATCCTATCGCTATGAAGAAACTATGCAATACTGTTGCTCCTTATGGCAGCCCAATTATCTATTGCACTCCTGAATTTGCTGCTGAAATGGTTAATGCTATTATTTATAATAACACCACCAAGATTTCTGATGTTGATATGCAGGAAGTTCGCGATCGTGGATATATTGGTAAGTTCCAGGGCGTACCAGTTGTTGTTATGCCACAGTCTTTCACTGACGAGAAGAATGAAAAACTTCTAATGAACCCATCCTTCGCTTATGTATTACCAGCTGGTAAAGAAAAGCTAATCAAGATGGCTTTCGAAGGTTCTCCATACTTCCGTGAATGGGACGATCATGAAGGCGACAATCAGTTCACCTTACAGGGCTATGTGAAGGTTGGTGTTGGCTTATTCACCACTCCTAACTACTGGGGCATCTATTATAATAGTGCTCTAGATGAAGGAAGCGGCTGGGAAGCTTATAACCAGGGCTTAGTTCCTACACTAGATGATGGTTCTACCAATTCTTAATTGATTGATATATAGGGAGGGGAGTAATCCTCCCCTCCCACTTTTGGAGATAAAAGGAGGAATATTATGATTAGAATAAAAAATGTTAGTACTTCGCTCGTATCTTTATATGTGCCAAGTATTAGGTTTAATCGTGAGTTAACTCCGGGGCGCGCTGTTCCGGTATCTCAAGAAGAATATGATGAATTAACATTTGATCCAGGATTTATGGCCTTAGTTAATGGACATTATATTGTTATTGAAGGATTAGAGGCAGACAAACGAGTTGTTGAAACTACGCCAGTCTTTGATAGCAGTAAAATTCAGCAAATGTTACTAAATAATGATGTGACTGCTTTTGCGAAGTTTATTCCTAATGCTACAATAGCAGAGAAGGAGAGCGCGGTTACATTAGCAATCGAGCATAAGATTACCAATGCCGGTATCGTGGCTCTAATAAAGAAATACTGCGATGTGGACGTCATTAATGCTATTGCGATGAAACACGAAGCAGAAGAGAAGTGATGACAAATGGCAACACCCTTCTTAAAGGTTTATGATGCTTTTCTCGCGCGGATAACCGCTGACGAGTGGACATTAGAGGAAGAGTTAGCTATCGTAGAACGAGACTGGCAAGAGCTTCTCAAAATGGCCATTGCTCGGTTTAAATATCCTCGTGTGAATTTAGATTTTGAGGAGTTGACTGATGCCGCTATTGATGATAGTGCTCCTCAACTTAAAATATATTAGTTTAAAGAAGACTTGACTAATGACGAAATCCAATTGCTCGCGGTTTATATGAAGCATGAATGGGTCAAACGTTGTGTAGCAAGTTGGGAAAATATTAGCGCGCTGTATACTTCAAAAGATTTTTCTGCTGCTAACTTACTTGATAAATTGAATGATTTAAGTATTAATGTTTTGCGTGAAGTCGCGGAACAGGAGAGTATATATGACAGATCGCGTGGAAAAGCCCCTGCAGAGATATTTAGATAGCTGGCAGGGAAAAGACAATATGGCTGAAGTAACTTTTGATAGTTATAAGAGTAAGTTAAAAGGTAGGCTTTATGGATTACTTTGTGAGCGCGAAAAAGATGGTGAGTGGGAGAAATTCTTAGATAATATAATCATTGAATTGATGGGGCTTGGTGCTAATTCGATCAACTGGTGGCCCTTGTTGGGAAAATTAGCTTTATTGCGCTATCTTTCATATGAATATTTTAGAAAGAATATATTTGAATGTATTAATTTAGTGACAGGATTGAATATTCCAGATGAACTATCTTGATACATATTTTTCCCGTGTAAACCATTTTGGAGAAACTACAGCGGAAAGAATAAAAAATAAGGGGATTGTGGCTTTTGAGAAATGGAAGGCGCAATCGCCTTTTACTATTGAAGACTTATCTGTTGAACGTGGATTATATTTTAGCGGCATAATCCAAACTAATAAAGATAGAGAATCAAAGAAAATAATGTATTTGTATGTCGCTTTAGATATACCAATTTAGGTGGGTGACATACTTACTTGGAGACAAGATAATGGAGCTATTGAAAAATGGCTTTTATTATAGAAAGAGCACGGAGTTCATGAATCATATTAGACATTTTAGATTATAAAATGTAATTATGAGTTGAAATGGATTGATGAGGAAGGTTATTTACATAAATCTTGGGCTTATGCGGTAAGTTCTGTGGATAGTATGGTCAAAGGTAATTTTAGAATGTGGCATAGTTTGATTTCGCCGCAGCCGAATAAGTTTGCTGAAATTATTATGCCGCGACCAGTTATTCAAGAAGGAACACCTGATTATGATTAGTTAATGCGTGGTATTAACTTTATCATTGAAGATGAAGGTTGGGTAGTGGTTGAATGTGACTGGACTAGCGTTGAAGGTGTTATTTATATGTCTTTAACTGAAAGTAAAGTTAATTATTAGTATGATGATAGGCAAATTGAAGTCGCGGATTTAGACCGTTATAAGTTCCCTACTTTACCTACTATGTATAGAGTTGGTGAATAGATTGTTCCATAGTTTGAAGCAGATACTTTGAATCAGTGGGAAGTTGAATTGATAAAGCCAGATGATTGTACTTTTATTGATGATAATTTTGTTGCGGTTGCGCCGGGATAGTGTATTATTACAATGTAGTTAAAAGGGCATCCTGCTGTTACTGAGAAAGTAGAAATTATTGTTAATGCGATTGAAGAAGAAACAATTATGTGGATTGAAGGTCCAGATGAGATACGTTTGGATCGTTAGGCAAGATATAGTGTACAATCGAATAAACCTATTGTCGCGCCCGAGAATATAAAAATTCAAATTCAATCTTCTCCATCTGATAAAGACAGTATCAAATAGGAAAAAGATGAAAATGGACAATTTATTCCAAATCAATATATTTTTCGTGCCAACGCAAAAAATAAATTAGGAACAGTTGTTTTGGTTGCCACCAATAATAGTGAGGAATGTGCAACTAAAACAGTTGAAATTATTCCTTTATGGTGAGGTGAGTTAAATGGCATTTTAGCAACCGAGCCGTAGGCGATTTGCTGTAATGGGTGAGAACGCATTTATAATCGCTAATAAGTTAATGTAGAATAAAAACTTATGTCGTCTATTAAAATATTAGGTACGAGATCCTTTAGATACAGAAAAATATGAAGATGTTGATGGAATTATTTTGCTGAATAAGCAGATAATGATTACACCCAAAATATGGGATGAAAGTACGGAGAAAACATCGTATATAGTCGCGCTTTTTAATAATTTTACTACTAATATAATAAATCCAGATTATAAGATTGACAATATTAGTTTTGATATCGCTTGTCCTTATGATGAATGGGTTTTGAATGGACATTCTTTACGTCCATATCTTATTATGTAGGAAATAGATGAAATGTTTAATGGCGCATAGTTAGCGGGTATTGGAACTTTGTAGTTTGTGCGCGCGGATCGAAATGTATTTACATCATAGATTGGTGGATATACGATGCAGTATAGTATAAATGAATTTAACTGATGATGAAGTACTTAAATGTTTAAAAGGAAGTCCAATATTTATAGATGATATTTGCGCAGTGTATCCAGCTACTATAGGAGAAATAGTTGATATTGGCTATACTAAATTTTAGTAGTATTTGAGTATATTAACAAGTAATAAGCCATTAACTTTACCGAATATGGATAAAGATGTGTAGAATGTGCTAGATGAAATTACAACATTTTAGTATTTATTATTAATGGCTTCTATTGATGCTCATATGGATACATTATTGAAACTTTCCTTTCGTTTTTTCACGAAAGAAGATTTGATCTCATTTACACTAGATCCTCCATAGGTTATTTTTGGTGGAGAAGAAGATGGAAATGCGATGAATGAAGATTAGTTTAAAAGTTTTTAGTAGATCTTAAAAAGAATGTATTTTTTAGATTATGGAGAACCTGATATAGTTATTAATGATGATGATGATCCAGCAACTAAAAAAATTAAACGAGATATGTTGATAAATCGTGAAAAGGTAAGGAAAGCTAAGGCGGCTAAGGCCGCGAAAGATAAATCAGAGATGTAGTTCTCTGACCTACTCGCTAGTATGACACTAAATGATTGTGGCATTAATCTAGTTGATGTATGGAACATGACATATTATGCTTTTCATGACTAGCTGAAGCGGATGGGCTGGCGTGATTAGTTTAGTATAAATTAGAAGGCTGCCCTTGCGGGCGCCAAAATAGACAAATCTTAGCTCAAGCATTGGATGCGTTCCATTGCTAGTGCGGATAAATAAGGAGGTACACTCTTATGGCTAATGTTAATATTTTTGATAAGTATGGCATTAAAGAAGTAGCTAACGTATATTTCGAAGCTCTAGAAGATGACGTAGCTGCTGGCGTCTACAAGGGAGATATCGTTCTTTTCTTAGATACCCTAAAGGTTTCTACAATTGAAACTACTGCCGAGAATACCGCTGCACAGGGCGGTTGGGGCAATCCTAAGCTCGTACAGTGGGACTATGGTAAGGAAATTAATATCACTCTAGAAGATGCTCTAATGTCTCTAGAATCCTTACGTTTCATGCTTGGTGGAGCTATTAAGCAGAGCAAAGATACTTCTGTTCTAGTTCGTTATACTGATGAAGTTGTTTGCGAAACTGGTGGTAAAGTACCACAGCCTGTAATTGATGGCGTTACTTTAACTCCTACTGCTTCTGAAGGACATCCAATTAAGTTAATTAATTTAACTACTGGTGCTCGTACTCAGTTAACTTCTGGTTCTATTGATGGAACTAAAGCAATTACTTTCCACAATCCTAAGCTAATTGGTAGCCCAGATGTTGATACTGTAAAGGGCGATCATATTCGTATTTTCTGGGAAGAAGAAGTAACAAGTGCTTCCACTGCTGATGCTGTTGAAGTTACTATTTCTCCTGATACATTCCCAGGCACTTATCGTGTTGTTGGCGATACATTCATGCGTTCTGAATCTACTGGTAAGGATGAACCATTCCAGTTCGTTATTAATAAGGCTAAGGTACAGTCCAATGTTACCCTAACCCTACAGGCTGAAGGCGATCCTACTACGTTTGAAATGACTCTAAACGTACTACGTTCTACCAATGATAAGGGCGAAAACGAAATGATGAAACTAGTTCGTTATAGCCTTGGTACTGGTACAACTTCTGGAAACGGTGATGACATCGGTTCTATGGGTTCCTAATAATTAAATAAATATAGGGCTTCCTATTCAGGAAGCCCTTTTCTTTTTTTATCAGGTGGTGATAGCCTATGATGGAATAGAATTTTGGACATAAAGAATTGAGTTCGGTGGTTCTTCGCGCGAAAGCGCCTATGCAATTTGGTGATAGATATATTGAAGCGGAAGAGCCTGTACTTTATTTTGATAATATATAGTTAGCTTAGATATCAGAACAAACAAGACCTGTTTTTGCGCGAGGAGGGTTTGGTAACATGCCTCGTGTTGTTTGGAATGATAGGAGTGAGGTTTAGTTTTAGATGGTTGAAGGTGTTATGTCTTCTGTTGGGATGAGTATTTTACTTAGTTCTAATGTAATGACAAGAGAAGAAAATAAACCTTTATATATACATAAGATTGAAGGCCCATTAGAACCTACTCATGTATTAGGATAGGATGAGTATACCTATGTTGATATTTAGTAGGAACCCGTGCCGTATAATATTAAGAAAACATTTATTTTCTATTATGATCGTAATTCCATTCAAGAAAAAATTTATGGCAGTAGAATGGGATGGTAGGGTCAAGATGAATATGAAGATATGTGTTATCGACTTAAATTATGGAAGGATAAAAAATGTGAAACTCCAGCAGAAAGTGGTAGAGAATATGTGATTGATTATTACTATCAATATGAGGATGAGGCTTAGATTTATAGTGTAAAGCAAGAAAGATTTAATGGATTGTTTACACTTGAAGCTAAGTTTTATTCAAAGGATGAAAATGAAGGCAAAAATTATACAAATTTATTGTATATGCCAAAAGTTAGGATTGTAAGTAGTATTAACTTACGATTGGGAGAAAGGGCCGATCCCACTGTTTCTACTTTTAATATCATTGGATTACCAGAAACTGTTGGAGATTAGAAAAATTTGATTATGGAAATCACGCGTTTGGGGGAATTAGACCTAGATGCGAATATGTAATAGCCACTTTCTTCGGAAAGTGGCTCTTTTTTTATTTTATGCGGTAAAGGAGATGAATGACAATGAGTTAGGGCATTACTGTTTCATTACAAGCTAAAATTGAAGGTTGGAAAGAATAGTTAGCTTAGATTTAGAACGCGGCGAAAAAAGTAAACTTAGGTTCTGAATTTGGGAAATCTTTGACTAGTAATATGTCTGACTTAGAAAAACGCGTTAATGAAATGTCTCGTCATATGCGTCAAACTTTTACTTCGGATAGTAGTATTGATAGCTTTGTGCGTAAAGTTGGCGAAATTGATGAAAAGTTTAAGTCAGTTGGGTCATCTTTATCTAAAATTAATTATGACTCTTTAGACCCTAGTTATATTAAGAACAATTTCAGTGAACTTTATAAAGAAGTAGAAAAAGCTGAAAAAGAATTAGCTCAGGGTATTGATGCTGCTTTTAAAGAAGGCATTGCCTCTGGGACAAAACTAGGTAATCTATTAGATAAGTTAAAGATTGATCCTTCTAGCATTAATATTGATACTATTGGTACTGCTATTACTGCTACCATGAGTGATGTAGAAAAAGCAGTAAAGAAGGGTAATGAAGAATTAGCTTAGATGAGAACTCGTTTAAGTGAACTTCAAGCTACTAAAAATCGTTTAGAAACTGTTGATGGAATTAAAGATGTTAAATCTACTGTTTCTAATATGATAGGCACTCCTGAAAGTTATGGTATTACGAAGAGTTTAAATACTGATGCTGTAGAGGAATTTGTTAAAAATGTTACTGGTAAATTGGATAATTTAGGTGAGAAGGTTTAGGAAAAGCGCGCTGAAATTGATACTGCTCTTGAAAATTTAGGAAAAGCAGGTACAATTGAAGATGCAAAAACTGCTTTATCTGAATTATCTAAGGCTGCACAGGATGCTGGTGTTGTTAGAGAGATCGGCGTTAGTAATTCTGCTGTAACACAACTTACTAAAAATTTAGAAGTAATTACTTAGGATACTGAGCAATTTAGAACTCGTATGGAAGGATTGCGTGAGCAATTACTATCTAGTGGTATTTCTGAAGCTGAAGTTAATAAATTAATGCCGGATATTTCTGAGGATATTTGGTCTAGAAAATTTGATGGAGCTTAGAAAGCTATTGAAAATGCAATAGTTAAGATTTAGACTAAGATATAGACTGAGTTACCTAAAATCAATGAAGAAATAGCGACATTAATGGGTGGTAAAGATGTTGAGGGCTCCATTAATGCTAAATTATCTAGTATTTTTACTGACGTAGGAACTTTACGTTAGATGGATGCTTCTAGTGGATGGATAGATAAACTACGTAGTAATATTGCTTAGAGTACTAGTGGTTTATCCGAAACTCTTAAAACTTTATAGGACACATTAAGTTCTTAGGCTTTATCTGGTATTTAGAATATAGGTACTGGAATTTCTGAGGACAGTGCTAGAGCATTGGAAGAAGCCGCGATTGCTGCTCAATAGTATAAAGATAAATTGGACTAGGTTAAAGCTGGCGAATAGATGGTTGGTAAGATCCAAGGTGTAGTATAGCGTTGGTTTAGTATTTATGCTGCAATTCGTATGGTGCGTAAGGCTATTCAAGAGGTTATCAGTACAATTAGTGAATTAGATAAGACCATTACTAATATTGCTATTGTTACTGATATGGATTAGAATGATTTGTGGTCTTAGATGCCTAAGTATACTCAACTTGCTCGTGAATATGCCGCGTCTATTTCGGGTGTATATGAAGTCTCTCAGCTATACTATCAGCAAGGTTTAAGCACTAATTAGGTTATGTCTTTAACCGAGCAAACCTTGAAGATGGCTCGTATTTCTGGATTAGATTATGCGGATGCGACAGACTATATGACGAACGCTGTTCGTTCATTTAAGATGGAATTAACTGATTCATAGAGAGTTGTAGATGTTTACTCAGCAGTGGCTGCTAGTTCTGCTACTAGTGTTAGTGAATTAGCTAGTGCTATGAGTAAGACAGCATCTTCTGCGCAGGCTGTTGGCTCTAGTTTTGAAAATACAACTGCAATGATGGCAGTTATGATTGAAGCAACTCGTGAATCTGCGGAGAATATTGGTTCTGCTTTAAAATCAATTATTTCTCGTTATGGTGAAATGAAAGCTGATCCTAGTAAGCTAATTGATAGTGAAGGCGAAGCGATGAGTCTAAATAAGGTAGATACTGCCTTATAGACTGTAGGTATTTCAATTCATGATGCTGCGGGGCAGTTCCGTGATTTTGATGAAGTAATTGTGGAGTTAGCGTCAAAGTGGGATACTATTGATACGAATACACAACGTTATATTGCTACTATTATGGCAGGTAACAGACAGCAATCTCGTTTCTTAGCTTTAGTATCTTCTTATGATAGATTGAAGGAGTTAAGCGCGGAAGCGGCTGACTCTGAGGATGCATCTCAACAGCAATATTTAAAGACTTTGGATTCTATTGAAGCTAAGCAACAATAGTTAAAGACAAGTGTTTAGGATATTTATACAAGTTCTGGAGTATAGGATTTTTATAAAGGAATATTAGATTTTGCTAATAATATTACTCTAACTTTTGATTAGTTATCATCTAAGATGGGCGTCGGAATGGCAATTAGTAAAATAGGCGCTAATTTCACTCAACTTGCTGTATTGGCAACTAATTCTTTTAAGCTTATAAAGATGAGATTTACTTAGGCAGAGTAGGAAATGGTCATGCAGAGCAATATTGCTGCTGCAGAAAAGACAGCTGCGGAAGCAAAATCAGCAAGTTAGCGTGCTAATCTTGAAGCCAAAACAGCTTCATAGCAAGCTAATTCAATGAAAACTACTACTATGATAGCAGGAGAGAATGGATTAATTATAGTAACTGAAGCTATGCGAAATAATGCACAACGTTTAGCAGATACATAGCAAACAGAAGCAGGAATTCTTGCTGCAAATGAAAAAACTACTGCAGGAATACTTGCTGGAGAGAAAGCGAGATTAAATGCATACCAATAGAATGCTGCGGTTAAAAATAAATTAATGGGCAAAGCTATGATTGCTTCTGCTGCAGGTATGGCTATGACAACCCTGGCTGCGAATGTAGATGTAAATGAATAGCGTGGATTAAAAGCAGGTTTAACTGCCGGAGGTTCAATATTAAGCGGAGCAGGTATGGGAGCAATGATTGGTGGTGTTCCCGGGATTATTGTGGGTGCATTATCTGCACTTCCAGGAATTATTGAAGCAATTGGTATGGCTACTGAATCTGCTGAGGAAAAATTATCACGTCTTACTGAGATTGCTAAAGCTGCGGATGACGAACGTATTAAAACTAATTAGGAGTATAAGTCTTTAAAGAGTGAGATTGAAGAATTAGAAGAGTTAAAAGAAGCTCGTTTTGATAGCGCTGAAGCTGCGCAAGCTTATATTGATGCTTCTAATAAAATAGCTGAAAGTACTCCTGATTTAGTAAGCAGCTATGATTCCGAAGGTAATGCTATCATTTCATTAGAAAATGCTTATGAGAAATTAGCTGCTGCTAGATAGAAAGCCTCGGATGCAGCGGTTGAAAGTACTGATGCTGCTTTAGATATTGCTAAGACTAAAGTAGCGTAGTCATAGAAAGTATATGGTGAAGCCATTACTACAACACTTAGAAATAATTAGGTAACGTTAAATTTTGAAGGGTATTTAGGAGAAGAGCCATCTCAAGCTTATAACGCGGGTATTGTGGATCCGGCTAATATACTTATTGAAGATGCTATTGATAAAGTATTAGAGGGATTTTATAGCGATTCATTTGATGAAACTAAAGATGAAGAATATTATGGACGATTATTTTATGATGCATTAGTTTCTTGGGATCTTGAGAAAATAGGTGAATATGGTACTGACGCTAATTTCTATAATAGAATTTCTAGTTCTATTGAAGCGATGAAAAATGCTACAGATGAACAAGAATAGCAGTTAGGTCAAGTATTAGAGAAGTTTTTTAATGCATTATATGGAGAAGAATCTTAGTCTGAAGAAAGTAATAAAGCAAGACAATAGGTAACTGCTAATCAGCAAGAGTAGAGCGCTGAAGAGAAAAATTTATTACGTGATACTACTAATAAAAAGATTACAGCACAAGCTGTTAAAAATGATATATTGCCAAACTATTTAGCCGATTTTGAATACGCTTAGGAAGCGATTAATAATTATGTGTATTCTCAATGGGATGGCGTTACTGATATTAAAGCTTGGCTAGAAAGTGCGGATGCGACGGTTGATTATAATACTATTTTTAGTTCATTAGAGGCATTTTGGAATGGATTGGGCGCGAATACCAGTGATGCCGCGAAAATAATTTCTGAACGTAGTAAATATACACAAGAATAGTTTGAAAGTAAAATGCAAGATTTTGGAGCGGATAAAACATTAATTCAAGCATTAAGTGAATATTATACTTCTGCGTTTGATATTAATCAATTTCGTTCTGCTATTTTTACTCGTTATCGTACTAATGAAAATGATTTATGGATTGCAAATGCTCAACATTCGATGACAGACATTGAACAAGCATTTTCACCTGAAGAATTATAGAATTTATTAACTAAATATGACACTCTTCAAAAATTAATTAGTAATAATTCTATTGGTCTTGCAGATGGACAAGCAATCTTAGATAATTATATTGATGCATTTACTGCTATGGCAGATAATGAAGAAATTCAAACTGTTTTACAGGGAATTGATTTTACTTCTTGGTCTAGTGTGATTAATGCTATTAAAACTCTATCAGATGATACAAAATTTGATTAGGGTGAAGTCGCAAAAATTAAAGCTGCGTTAGAAGAAATTTCTCATGACGTTCCTTTAAATATATATACTGAAACATAGTTATTAGTAGATCATTTTACTGAAGGTATTTCTGATTTTTAGACTAGTATTAAAAATGTCATTAAAGGTATGGACTTTAAGGCAATGGCTAGTGAAATTGAAAAAAATGGTTTTACCGTAGATGATTTTACTTTTAAGAATGGTAAGTATTACGCGAAAACTCCTTAGACTTATGTTGAGGCATTAAAGACTGAGGCTTTAGGTGGAGAATCGTATTCTCAACTTAAAGAAGAATAGAAACTTCGTTATGAAACTGCAACAAATGATTATACTACAACGGAAAAGACAGCACAAGAAATATTACATTTATCTGACAGTGAATATGATAAATTGTTTAAAGATTTTGTTAACAATGCTGATACTAAAACTACCAATATTATAGATTATTATTTTGATCAATAGAGTCATAATTTGGATTCACTTGCAGATGAGGCTCAACGTTATGCGACTGATGTTGCTGCGAGAACTTATCTTGAGAATGGAGATATAGAGAATTTTATAGATACTATTAATATACCCTTTATTTCATGGTTTCCGCAACTTAAATAGCAGGTAATAGAGGGAATTAGCTCTGGTGATATTTCTAATGTTTCTTCTTGGATTTAGCCTTATCTTTCTGACTATAGTGAACTTATATATACTACTTTTAGTGGTACAGGTGAATCAGTTGCTAGTGCAATGACGACTGCTCTTAGTGGTGGTTCTAAAGAAATTTTAGTTACAGGAAAAAATTTATAGAAATTAACTGAATTAAAAAATAAAGGATGGATTACCGGAACTGTAGAGGCTGGAAAAACAGTTGAATTTAATGTTGAGAAATTAAAACAAAGTGGCCAAGCTGTCGGAGAATGGATAACTGCTGAATATGATAATGTAAATGATTAGTTAAAAGCATTACAAGCATATTATGATAGTATTTATACTGATAAAGTAGGTTCATTTGAAAAAATTGCTACTGGAAAAGAAGTTTCTCGTAATGATTTTACTACTTATTTATCTGATATTGGAAAAGAGATGGGAGAATTTGATGCAGAAAATGAATTAAAAAAGTTAGCTGGTGATTATGGATTAGCTATGGACGCGGCGGGTAATTTTTATGTATCAAATACTAAAAAATATCTTAGCGCATTAAGGAAAGATTTCAAAGATTTAAAGAAGAGTGGAGCTTCTACTACTTAGTTAAATTCTCTTAGAGCAAAAATTTCTACTATTAGTAAACAAGCAGAAACAGAGCAATATGATGCTTTTGAAAATGTAATTAAAAATTATGATAAAATTACTCCTGAAATTAGATAGTCATTAGCAGATTCGTTAAACATTAATTTTAATTCAAAAAAATTAAAGAACCTGTTTTCTGATAATGGTGAATATGAGAAAGTTGACTTATCTGAATTAAAAACAATGATTACAGATAATAAAGACTTAAGTGATTAGGCAAAAAATCGTTTAATTTCTCTTTATGGTTCAATTCAAGATGAAGCAACTAAAGTTATTTCTAATGCGGCGTCTTATATTAGCAAAGGAACTTCTTCTGCAGCCGATATGGATGAATTAGAACGAATTGCGAAAGATTTTGGTATAGATACTAAAGATTTATTTAAATGGAGTGATGTTACTCATAATTATAAACTTAATCTTAAGAAATATAAACTAATAATTGAAAAGCAAAGTTAGAAGATGAAAGAAGATGGAATATTCGCGACCGATGAAGAAGCAAAAGAATGGGCTAATAATACAGTTCTTTATGGTTTAGAAGACGCAATAGATTTATCAAGTTTCCTCTCTTCTGATAATAAAACTAAAGGTTCTTAGGCATATAATAAACTAAAAGAAGAAATTGAAGCATATAAAACCACATTAGGTGAAGCAGCAGATGATGATACTATTGATAATATCATTAGTACTATCACTGGTGGCGGGCTTGATGCGGTTCATGAAGCACAATCTTTATTAAAAGATCATGATTTTACTTCAGCAGAAATTAGTGAATTATATTATGGTAATGTATAGAAATTAATTGACGCAGGCGAAGAACTTAATAAAGGTGTTGGAGCTGTTATTTCATCCGAAGCTGCGGCAATACTTCGTAAAGCTGGATACTAGGTTGATTAGCTTGACGGTACTAGTTCATATGTTATTAGTAGTATGGGCGATGTTGGGCAAGCAGCAATTGAATATTATAATTAGATTAAAAATACAAATGTAGAATTATCTGAAAAAATGAAAGCCGCGGCAAAGTCATTTGATGCTAAGAATAACAATGCTACGTTTTAGTATGCTTCTAGCGCGAGTGGTATGTCTTCTGATTAGTTATTAGAAATGCTAAGCGCCGGTGGAGTATTAAACGAGGCTGATCCAGAATCGACATTAGCTAATTTTATGAAAATTGGCTGGATTGAGGCATTAGGTGATAACAATTATAGAATTGATTATGATAAATTTGCAGAAAATTTTGGCTGGACTAAAGATTCAGAAGTTTATCGTAAATATCGTTCTCAATATATTCAGTCTTTAATTTCTTCCGATTAGGAACTTTCTAATGGTATCAAAAGCGCTATTTCTGCTTTAGGTTCTATTGATAAGACTGGTGAAATTGATTCTACTTATATTTTAAAATTATTTGATAATAAAGAAGCAGATTTAATTGAAGCATTAGAGCAATATAAGATGACCTATGAAGATGGTGTCATTAAAGTTGCTGAAAATTCAGATGTTACTGGCTTACTTAATTATCTACTTGGTTTTACTCTTGATGGTGGAATTAGTGATGCAGTTAAAAATGTTACAAAACAACAAACTAAAGATAATAAAGTAGATGTTGGATTCCAAAAGATTTTCTCTGATATTAATAATGTGTCAGATGAAGCTTTAGCTGCTTTATTTGAGGGCATGGGTATTACTGATACTAATGAGATTAAGGGATTAGTTGAAAAATATACTCAAATTGGGGCAAATGGAAATCGTCAATTAAAGTTATCTGAAATTCCTGACCTATTAGCTAAAGCGGGAGAAAATGCGTCTGACGCAACATATCAATATATTAAAGGATAGATTGCTTAGACTGCTGATTCTATAATTTCGGGAATTAATACTGCATAGAGTGCTTTAAGTGGTATTAATACATTAGCTGATTCTTAGAAAATTATTAATCAATTTTAGGAATTTGTTGATTAGCATATATTGGATGCTATTCCTAGTAATTTATTTGAGTATAGTGATGCTCTTGGAACAAATGTTTTATCTACTTCTGGATATGCTACATATCGTCAAGCTGCTTTAGAGTATTTAAATCAATTAGGAATTGATGTAGATCAAGCCGCGACATTAATGTTAAAATAGGCTAAGTCTAATGTTAAAATTTCTGATTATCTATCTTCTAGCAATAAGGGATAGGGAAGTTAGGCTAGGGCTACATTAAAGAGCAGTATGACAGCGGTATTACTAGAGAATGCTGATCTTTAGTCAACCAATGTAAGTGATTATATTGACTAGGCTAGGGTGGAAGTTAATGGGCGGTCAGAAGCAGAAGGCTTGGCACAGTAGTATGCTAATCAAGCAGCACTTCATAATAAGATTATAACAGATGCTGCTGAAGCATAGGCAGATGCAGATATTGAAATTTTAAATAGCGGTGATGAAGCCGCGATTGAAATTGCTAAGAAATATTCTGATACTGGTGAATTAACCCAGGATTAGGTAGAAGCCGCATATCGTTCTCAAGTTACTCCTATTACTAGTTTAATTTCAGTGCTTTCTGATTTAGAAGCTGGTTCTATTGTTGCATAGGATTAGATTGAATTATTACGTGCTGCGGGGTATACAGTCTCATAGAATGGTGTAGTATTGGCTGTTGGGAATGTTGTTAATGCTTATAATAAATTACTTAGTGACTTAATCGGCAATGGGGAAGCGACTGCTTCTGATATTAATGCGGCCGCGGCTAAAGTACTTAATGCTCCTTATGAAAATGCTCAAAATGGCGTTAATGCTTTAAATAAAGGCGCTAAGATGTCTTGGGATGATTTTACAGGAATGTATACTGCTGCGGGTAAGACATTTGGTAGAACATTAATAGGACATACTGAAAATGGCCATGAGCAATATGGTGTTACTGAAGAGAGTATTCAAGCAGAAAAAGATCGCTTAATTGCTGAAGGTGCAATTACAGTTGATGCATTAGGATAGGTATCTATTCTAAATGCTGAATTAATGGCAGAGATATTAAATTGGGATACTAATTCTAAAGAATATCAAGCTGCTTTAAGTGCATAGCATGATGCTTTAATAGAGGAAGAAGATAAATTAAATGATTTTAAACGTAGCGCTTCACAAATTTCCAATTTGAGTTCTGCTAAAAATGGTACGATTGTAAATACTGACTCTATTTCTGAGCCAATTCGTCAAATTCTAGGCTTAGGAGAAGATTTTAAGACTACTATGACTTCTACTTTAAAAGCTTATATGTTATAGAATATTGATGATGCTATAGCTTAGGCTTCTGAAGAAGAAAAAGAGTCTTTATACGCATTAAAGGAACAGTTAAAATCAGAATAGGTTGGTAGAACTAATGCTGTTCAAGGTATTATTAGTAAGCAAGTTGATTCTAGCGCTTTAAAGACTATAGCTAAATATAGATATGGTAATGAAAATTTATATGAGTAGGCAGCAGAATATTATAAGTTCCAGTGGGATGAATTTACTTAGTAGTGGATTGCAACTGAAGAAACTTATGAACGTTTACAGTAGACAATTGATTTTACTCCTACTGATACAAAAGAACATCGTGAACAACGTAACAATTTATAGGCGCTACTGAATGATCTCCAAAATACTGAAGAACAAAAGCCTACAACTACGATTAAAAATTTATTAGATAATGAACTTAATATTAGTGAACAAATGTTAGCGGACTTTAAGACTCAATGGTCTAATATTACTATTGAAGATTATTATACTATTGATGCTAATGGTCAAAAAGTTCTAAAGACTGCTGATTTTGTTGCGAAAATGCGAGAAGTCAGTGATGATTTCGATAAGAAGTTCTCCGAAGCTATTACTAAGAAAGTTGATAGTTTAGTTTCTAGTATGAATAACGTAGGAAAATATTTTGAAGGTTTCGAAAATGTTACTGACAAACAAAACTTTATTAAAACTTTACAAGATTTCTAGACTCAAGGCTTAATCGGTGCATTTGATACTGAATCTTTATTTACTACTAATGCTTTTGGGCGTGAAATTATTACTACTGAAGCATATCAATTATATTATAATGGTGTGCAAGCATACTTAGGAAAATTAGGCATCGGTGTTAAAGAAGCTACTAAGATGCTATTAGAACAGGCTTAGTAGGGTGTAGACATTTCTGGTTTCTTATCTAGTTATGCCGCAGGCGATATTACTAGTGCAAATGAAAAATTAAGAACTGAACTAATTGCTTGGGCTACTGCCGCGGGTGAAGATGTTAATAATGTAGTAAATACTTATGGGACTATCCTATCTGAAGGTGGTATAAAAGCAGTTAATCTTGCTAAACAAATTAAAGGTAGTATTACTACTGAAGAAGCTAGTTCTTTATTTAAAACTGAAATCGACCGTTATATGACTACTATAGATTAGCTATAGAGTATGCCTGGCACTGTTATTGATAAGACCACTGCTGAACTTATTGGTTTAGCAGGTGGTGAAGCTGCTCAATTAGGTGAAAGCGGAAGTTATGTTGTAACTACGGCAGCTAATTTAGTTGAAGCTTATAAAGAATTATTTAGATAGGTTCAAAAGAGTGGAGAGGCTACACTTGCTCAATTAAATCAAATTCAAGCTAATATCTTATCTGCTTAGAATGCAACTGAAACCTTTGGATTAGATTTATTATCTAAAGGTGGCGGAATTAGTTTTTCAGAAATTGCTGAGCTATTAGCTCAATAGGGTCAAGCATTTAGTGAAAACTTGTATAATATGTGGGTAGAAAATGGTTTAGTAGAAGGTTTAGGTGGAGATCAATTCCGCATCCTAGACTTTGATATGTTCGCTAAACTATATGATATTCCATAGGATTCTATTAGATATTTACAAGAATATAGCAAGTGGGTTGATACTACTGTAACTTAGAATAAAGATAAGCAAACTAATATTTAGTCTTAGTTAGAAGGATTAGCTGGTAGTAAAGCTGGAGATCAATTAAATGTTAGTTATTTAGTTGATATGTATACTACTACATTGAATACTACTGAAAGTACATTAGCTCATAGATTAGCTTCAATGGGAGCTAGTTTAGAAAATGGTATTTTAACTATTGCTGAGGGCGCGGATATTGTAGGAATTACCGAACTATTAACTTAGACTGCTGTTGAAGCTGGTTAGATGTTAAAGTCTGAGGCAATTGCTCAAGAAGCGGCAGCATAGTAGAATACTGAAGCTAAAATTAATGAAGCTAATAATGCTTTTAGAGACGCTTTTGCTGATTTAACTGAAGTATCAGATGAATCTTTAACAAGTCTTTATACGGCTTTAAGTGCGTTGGGAGATAATGTATTACTTAGTGATGGTATTGATACTTATAGTAGATTTATAGAGAAATATACCAAGACTGGGGCTAATGGCAAAAAGCAATTTGATTTAAGTTAGGTTAAATCTTTCTTAGAAACCTATAGTGGCTTAATTGATACTGAAGTATATGAATACTTAAAAGAATCAATTATGACCTATGGTGATCAAATTATTAGTAGTTTACAGACATATAATGGTTATATTAGTGCGGGAACGACTAATATGGCTGATATGTAGAAGTTTGTAAATGAATATGCAAATGCTGTTGGTCAGAGCATTTCCATCAATGATGCATTTAAGTTTGATACTAATTTATCTGCTTATACTTTAGATACGTCAGTATATAGATAGTATTTAGTAGCTTAGGCTAATGCTTTATCAGAACTAGGATTTAATATTGAAGAAGTATTAAAGACCATGACTGCTTAGCTATAGAGTAATATTGATATTAGCGGATTTGTTAGTGGAGATATTTATGATAGTTAGAATGTCCAATCTTTAGTAAGGTCTATTGAAGCTTATGCTGCTGCGACTAATACTGAAATTAGTGAAGCTGGTATGCTTAATATTATCAATACCTTAACTGAAGGTGGAGATAAGGCAGTTGATACATTAAAGGCATTAAAGGGTGAAAATGTTTCTACTAGTGAAATTAGTGCTGTTTATAATGCTAAAATTAATCGTTTACAAGCTGCTGCTTCCAGTTTAGCTGTATCTATTGGTGATAATGTCAGTGGCGAAGCTATAAAAATACTTGAAGCTGCTGGGTATGGTATTGATACATTACCTGATGGCTCGGGTGTGGTTAAGACTATTGGTGACATGACTACTGCTTATGGTGTGCTTTATAGCGCGATGGAACATACTGGTTAGGCTACTTTGACCAGTTTAAATGAAGCCTATGCTAATATAGTTAAATCTGCTACAAAGAAGGAAACCGATGCCATTGCTACCTTGGGTAGTGGTATGGGGCTTAGTTTAGATGATTTATCTAGTTTAATATAGACATATGGTAGAAGTGATTACTCAAAATAGTTAAAGAATTGGATAGATGAAGCTGGAAATTTAACTCATTATGGAGAAATGTCTGGATTAGAATCTATTGGTAATAATAAATACCGTATTAAAAATTTCAAGAGCTTTGCTGGCTTTATGCGTTGGGATGAAGATTCTGAAGAATATACGGCAGCACTAAAATCTTATAATGACGCTTTAATAACCTAGGCTACTCAAATTTCTACTAATTTAGCAGATGAATTAACTAATATTGCTAGCGCAAAAGCGGGATAGCAAGTTAATATTACTTAGATTCAAGATGCGTTAGGATTAAATAAATTTGATGGTGTATTTAATGAATATCTATCTTAGTATGGTGCAGAAGTTAAAAATGGTATTCTTACCATTAAAGAAACTGCGAATATACCTCAGATTATTAATGGTATTACCTAGAAATTAGCTGAAGCTGGTGATTTAATTCCTTCTCAATTAGCAGAATTACAAGATACTTTAGCTGATTATTTCTCTACTATAGCAGGCTATATTGAAGATGGTACTAAGGGTGAATTAAGTCATGTAGATGCGGGTGAATTATAGAATTGGGCTTCTACATTCGGTGTAAATCTTAATCCATAGTCTTTTGTTGAAACAGCAAACGGCGTTAAATTAACTACAGATGCTTTCAATGAATTATATGTTGCAGTTAAATAGGTAAATCCTGAATTAGCTAAAACAATGTTAAGTAATGCTTCTAATCTAAGTGATTATAAAGATTGGAATAGCATGATGAATACATTAACCGATACCTATATTAGAACTCATAAAAAGGTTACTGAAACTACAGAAACTACATAGGTAGGCGGCGAAACTGCGACACAAATTGCTAAACCTGATACATCCGGAGTTACATTATTAAATTCAATTGATGTAGAAGTTTCTGGTACAAATAAAATTACTGAAGCGACTACTTAGACTCATTTATTAACAGATGCTACTAATTAGTATGGTTCAGCATCTAGTTAGCTAGATGCTTCTGATGAAGTTTCCAAGACTACTGCTGCGATTAATAATTAGAAAACTGTGTTAAGTGATCTAATTAATTTAATGACGACAGACTCTGATTCATTTAATTTCATGTCTGGTTCATTACCTGAAGATATTCAAGCGGGCGTTAATCTATGGAATAATGCAGCTTCTGCTATGAGTACATTAAAAACCGCAGCGACTAATGGCTATATTGGTGTGTAGGATTATTATAATATAATTACTACCGCTAGTGGACTACTTTCTGCCGCGGGTGAAGAGTTTAGTATTAATGGTAAAAACGCTGCTTAGTTAATGGAAGATGCTTTAATGAATATTAAGACAGTTAATGGTGAAGCTGTTATTGATTTATCTGATGCTGGCTTAACTATTACTGGCGTTAATGATTTAAAGAGTAGTTTAACTGATGGCATTAACGATTTAGCAAAAGCAGAAATTGAAATTCTTGATGCTGAAATTAAAGTAATGGAAGTTCTTGCCGCGATGGAAGAACTTGGATCTGTTGATATTAATGGAAATGGTATTGCTTTTGAAGTAGAAGATATTTATGATCCTTCTACAATGAATTGGTCTAAAGCTTTTTCTGATTATTTAGCTGAATTATAGAAAACGGTTACTGAAACAGATGGATTAACAGAGATTGCGAAGAGTATTAAAATTAATGGAGTAACATTCTATTCTTTATTATCTGCTTCTGCTTCTGAATGGGAGCAAAATGCTGGATTAACTAAAGAAATGGTTTCTAAAATTTTTGCTACTTTATCTACAACAGATTGGGATTTAGATAATTTATAGACATAGATTCCAGAAGTTTTAAGTAAGTTAGAAATTCCTAATTTATCAATAGATTTAGATGCTAAAGGTGAATAGTGGATGACTATTTCTCCTGCAGGAGATTGGGTAAAGTTTGATTTATCCAATAGTACAACTCAAAAAAATGTAGAAACTTCTTTAGATGAGGCAATGAAAGCAGCTACCGAACGAGGAGGAAGCTTACATTTAGAGGGTGAAACTCTTTAGGAAAAAGTTTAGAGTGCTTGGGAATTATATAATGATAAGTCTGCTTGGGAAAATCTCAGTTGGGATGAATAGTGCGATATTTCTATCGCATTAGCTTATGCAGAAGGAAAATTAACAGTTCCTAAAAAAGATAAAACTGGAAAATGGACTGCGACCTATAATGGCAAGACTTTTACAGGAACAACTGAAGAGAATGTATTAAATAAAATTTCTTAGGCTATGGATTTAGAAAAATTAGGATATACATTTTATCTTGATGACAAGGGTCATGTAAAAGGAACTATAACAGTTGGGGATGCTGATATAACAGTAACTACTGATCCAAATGGTAATAAATGGTATTATCCTTCCATTGGTGGCGGCCCATTTAAAACTGAAGATGAAGCTTTATCATATATGGCGGCAAATGGTTATTTTAGCGATGATACCAATGGTAAAGTATTTAATACAACTATTGATGGTAAAGCTGTTACTGTAACTCAATATCATAGTACATAGTTAAATATTACATACGGTGTAACTTCTGATGGTAAATTTGTTTATAATGGTAAAACATTCTAGACCTATGATCAATTGGTTACATATGTAGAAGAAGTTGAAAGCTTATTAAAAACCGGATGGAATACATATAGCGGCTAGAATTATGAAATATATTATAAAGGTTAGCTATAGATTAAGCGTAACTTAACTGATGGAACTTATAGTTATTGGTATGGTGATTAGGAGTTTAAATCTAAAACTGATTTTGATAATTATGTAGAAGCTATGACCGAAGCTGAGGAGCAGGGAGCAGAAATTGATAGTAATGGAACTTTTACCTTTAAAAGTAATGGTTGGATGGTAAAATGTGTTATTATTGATGGAAAAACCTGGTTTGAAGGAGGCTTTTATGATGGTGATGGCGGTTATCATACTATATAGGCTTCTTCAAAATCTGATTTGACTTCTATTTTATCAGCTTATGCTAAAGTTACTGGAGGAGAACTTCCTGCTGATAGTGGAGATAAGCCAATTGAATTTTATAAAGACGGTAAAAAATTTATTATTAAATATAATACTGATGGTTCTTTTGTTATTGAAGATGAAAATGGTAATCCTGTAAGTGATGCAACCGCGGAAGCGGTCGCAGCGGAGTTGAAAAAAGGCGCGGAAGAAGGAAGTTCTACTAAAGTAGATACCGCTAATGTTACTATTGGCACAGTTAATGCTTCTGCAGAAAGTGCTAATTTAACCTTTGGTGAGAATACTAGTGCAAATCTTCCATTAAGTTTATTAACGACCGATGCTCAAACATAGTTAGAAACTTTAAAGAATGAAATTACAACTACAACCACTATGCCAATTACAGCTAATATCACTTCTGCTCTTTCTTTAGTATAGGCTGCAATTAATGCCGCAACGGCTGAACGTTCTTTTAATTTAACAGCAAATGTTAATTCTGTAAAAACCGTTGTTGGTAAAGAAATGGCTGATATTGAAAATTCTGTTGTTGAATTTACAGTTAAGTCACACGAGGAAGGCGTTACTGATAAAATTAAAGAAATTAAAGATGCTTTAGGCGGTATTGCAACCAATTGGACTGCTAAAATTATTGTAATTGAAAATGGATTATCTGCAGTACAAAAAGCTATTGAGGATGTTGCTAATAAAACTTATAGTGCAACTATTACACTTACTTTAGATGATTAGACAGGTGGAGAATCTCCAGCTAAAGGTAGACGAAATTTAGGTGGTAATAATAGAACTAAAGCAAAAGGAAATACTGCTAGTGCGGATATTTCTATGAATGGAGCAATGCGTCCTCCAACAAATGCTATATTAGATTATTCTGGAGGATATGTACATGGTTAGACTCATGGTGCAATGATGGCCAAAGCCGCCGGAAATGCTACCACATTAATGGGTGAACTTGGTCCAGAAATGGTTGTGACAAATGGTAGATATTATATTGTTGGTCAGAACGGTCCAGAAATGGTTGATTTAGCTAAAGATGCAATAGTATTTAATCACATACAAACACAATCATTATTAAATAATGGTCATACTGGTGAATATGGACGTCCTGTTACTAATGAAACCAATGCGGTTTCTTGGGCTACTGGTAATGTACATGGTGGCTTAGCTATGGCAAGTGCTTCTTCAGCATTAGCTCAATTAAAGAAATTAAAGGCTATGTGGGAATCTCTTGCGGGCGCGACAATTAGCTCTCTTACTGGCGCGGCTAGTGGCGGCGGTGGCGGAAGTAGTTCTACTAATGCAATGAAGAGCTATTTAAAAGAATTAACTAAATATTATAATTTATTATAGAGAATTGATTCTTGTGAAAAAAGTATTACTCATTAGAGTACTTTACGTTCTAAATTATCTTCTGATATTAATAAGAATGGTAAAGCATACTATAAGAGTTTAAAGAGTTCATTAAAAGATACTAATGCATAGATCTTGGCAGAAGAAGAAAAGAATTTACTTTAGTAGAAAGAATATAAAGAAAAATAGAATTGGTATAATGAAGATAAATTATTTAGTCAATTTTATCATTTTGCTGATAATGGCGAGATAATTTATAATACTGATAATAAGAAAAAAGTAAAGACAAAAGATAAAAATGGAAATACAACTACTAAAGAGTTAAATGGTATAGAAGTATTATCAGAATTACAGCGCACTTCATAGGCTGGTAGTCCTACTTATACTGCAAAAGAATAGATGGAAATGCTTCGTGATTATGTGGGAGAAGACGTTTTTAAAGAATGGGCAACATATGATACGAGTGGCAATGAAATTACCATAGATGAAAGTGATGAAAAGGATACATATTATAGTAATCAAGTTCAAGCGGTAATGGATAAATTAGAAAATGCTCAAACTGATATGACTGATCTTTATAGTGACATTGCTGAAAGTGAAAATAAAGTTGTTGAATTGCAATAGGATCGTAATGAAATACTATAGGAAATTCGAGATAATCAAATGTCAGTTGAATCTTCTGTATTAGCTGCTATGGAAGAATCTCGTTAGCGTGAGATTGATGATTTAACTGATCAGCGTAATGCGTTAGAAGAAAGTTAGGGTGACTATTTTGAAGGATTATCTAATGCTTTAAGTAAAGAGCAAGAAAAATATGAAGAAGCACAAACTGCCGAAGATACTAATAAATTACGTAGACAATTGGCAATACTTCAACGCAGTGGTGGATCTGCAGCTGAAATTTATGATTTATAGTCTTAGATTGAAGAAGCAGATAAAACAGCATATTTCGACGCTTAGCAAGATATGATTGATGATTTACAAGAAGCAGCTGAAACAGAGATCGAAAAACTTGATAAACAAATTGATATAATGACTCAAACTCTTGAATTTGAAAAAGAGCATGGGTTATTATGGGAATAGGTTTATGATGTAATGGCGAAATCTCCATCAGAAATTGCTTCTTATATTATGAATAACTCAGAATAGTATTGGGCTAACTCACCATTAAAGTCAGCAGAAGATTTCTAGAGTACCTTGTTCGCTGCGGAGCAATGGACTGAATTCAGAGATGACGTAAAAGATAATACACCCGTTAATCCTGATAACGTTAATTCTATGAAAGAAAGCATTGGCGAGGCTGTATATGGTACTAGTGATTTTGAATGGAAAACATTCAATACTGCTATGACTGATATATACGGGAAAGATTGGGCTGATAAAGTTACTGCTAGTGGTGAACAGGGTGTAGAAGTTGCTAGAGCTGGTTTTGAAGATATTATGTCTAGATTTGGTGATTTCAGTACTATTGGTTAGGGCGAAGGTGGAAATACGTTAGCTAGTGCTTTAGATACTATTACTAGAACGTTATCTTAGCGTGCAACAGGAACTACTCCTGAGAGTGATAATGGTAGTACTTCTGGTCAAGGCGCGGCAGGCACTAGTGTAGAAGGATCAAAGCCTAAGAAACATAATATTAAAGCAGTATATTATTTATATAATGATAAAAAAGGTACTTTTAGTTGTTAGAAAAAGAAGGGCGGTAAAGGTAGTAAGATTGAATTAGTAAAAGGCTTTGAAGAAGCAGTATATAAATATAAGAAAATGACTAAGGCAGCGAAATCTCATTTAAAAGATATCTTTGGAGATAAAGCTGATAAGAACTATGCAATTCATAGCTATTGGAGTCAAAAGCCTACTTAGAAAGGTTTACAAGGTACTGAATATACTGCTGATAATCCTTTAGATGTTGGCGAAGAAACTAAAACAAATGTAATAATATATGTTATTGTTCGTAAAAAGAGTCAAAAGAAATCTAAAAAGGCTTTAAATAAATTAAGAAATGCTGCTGGTAGTGGTGGCGGATCTAGTGGTGGTCTTGGTGGAGTTCAAGATAAGGGTCTTGGAGGCAATCGTAGTAGTGGTGATAGTGGAGGTAATGATGAAGACAGTGACACTGGTGGAACTGAAACTGATCGTCCAACTATTGAACCTCCAGAAGATAAAGGCGGAACTGAAACACCTTCTGATGAAGAAAGTGCAGATACCGTAGAAGCTACAGTGGCTGAATTGGAAGAAAGCGCTCGTAGAGCTGAAGAAGAACGTCAACGCTTATTAGCAGAAGAAAAACGTTAGGCTACCAAGTATAAGAATATATCTGCTTTAGATTATATTAACAGTATATATGGTGCTGATAGCGGTTATAGTATTTCTTAGCAGTATGAAGCATTAGAATCCGCTATGAGTACTTTATAGACATTACTTGGTATTGATACAAGTACTTGGTTAGCTGAGGCTGGAATTGAAGCCTTGGGCGCGGATGCGACTGAGGAAGAAAAGTAGGCATATTATGAGAAAGTAGTTGAAGCATTTAATTCTAAGATTTCTGAATTATCAGATGATTAGAAAAATACTTTATCTAGTAGCTTAGTAACAATTGCTGAAATTAATGATTCAATTTTAACTGATATTCCTGCAACAACTCTTACCGCAATTAGTGAATATCAAAATTCTACAACTGGATTACTTAGTGAATTACTCAATGGTTTAAGCGAAGGTACTGCGACAGGTGATGCTACAATTACTACTGCAATAGTAGATAGTGCTAACTTATCCACTACTTCAATATTAGGTTCATTAAGTATAATGGAGACTACTCTTGGTGCGAAGTTAGAAGCTATTATTACTCATACTGATATGTTGGGTACTGATGTGGC
>Ga0310690_10001655_pt1 | contig 38914 bp, 32 predicted proteins | sample AusTroGonzalo_MG_2_FD_207661 | JGI IMG/M metagenome (GOLD analysis project Ga0310690, IMG submission 207661) | Bovine rumen microbial communities from tropical cattle in Woodstock, Queensland, Australia - Gonzalo_04 (v2) (version 2) | ecosystem: Host-associated > Mammals > Digestive system >... | reverse complement strand
CGAGGCCGACTATCTGGCGAAACTCGCCTATGAGGGCGCCAGACGTATCTATGGCGATCCGCTGCCCACGGAGGTGGAGGAGCGCGTCAAGTTCGAGCTGCATATCATGAAGACGATGGGTTTCCCAGGCTACTTCCTCATCGTGCAGGACTTCATCAACTCCGCCCGCGACGAACTGGGTGTGATGGTGGGACCGGGACGTGGCTCCGCCGCCGGTAGCGTGGTGGCCTATTGTCTGGGTATCACGAAGATCGACCCCCTGAAGTACGACCTGCTGTTTGAGCGTTTCCTCAATCCCGACCGTATCTCGTTGCCTGATATCGATACCGACTTCGACGACGACGGCCGCGGTAAGGTGCTGAAATGGGTCGAGGATAAGTATGGACACGAGAACTGCGCCCATATCATCACCTATGCCACGATGGCCACCAAGAACTCCATCAAGGATGTGGCGCGTGTCGAGAAGGTGCCCCTGACCATCTCCAATGCCCTCTGTAAGGCTATTCCCGACCGTCTGCCCGATGGTCCCGACGGCAAGGCCACGAAGATGAACCTCCCCAATGCCATCAAGTATGTGCCTGAGCTGCGCGAGGCGGAAGCCTCTTCCGACAAGTCGCTCGCCAATACCATCAAATACGCCAAGATGCTCGAGGGTACGGTGCGCGGCACGGGTATTCATGCCTGTGGCTTCATCATCTGCCGCGACCCCATCAGCAACCATGTGCCCGTATCCACGGCCGACGACCCTGACTTCAAGGGCACGAAGACCAATTGTACACAGTATGACGGACACGTGATCGAGTCGACGGGTCTGATCAAGATGGACTTCCTGGGCCTCAAGACGCTTTCCGAGTTGAAGGAGGCCTGCGCCAATATCAAACGTACGCGGGGCATCGATATCGACCTCGACCATATCCCCATCGACGATGCCAAGACCTATGAGCTCTATCAGCAGGGACGCACCGTCGGCACCTTCCAGTTTGAGTCGCAAGGCATGCAGAAATACCTGCGTGAGCTCAAGCCCACCGTGTTCGAGGACCTCATCGCCATGAACGCCCTCTACCGACCGGGTCCTATGGGCTATATCCCGCAGTTCATCCGCCGTAAGCATGGCGACGAGCCGATTACCTATGATATCCCTATCATGGAGAAATACCTGAAGGATACCTATGGCATCACGGTCTATCAGGAGCAGGTGATGTTGCTGTCGCGACTGTTGGCCGACTTCACCCGTGGTGAGAGCGACGCCCTCCGTAAGGCAATGGGTAAGAAGAAAAAGGATATCGTCGATGCCATGAAACCCAAGTTTATCGAGGGCGGTAAGAAGAACGGTCATGATCCGAAGGTGCTCGAAAAGATCTGGGCCGACTGGGAAGCCTTCGCCTCCTACGCCTTCAACAAGTCGCATGCGGCCTGCTACTCGTGGGTGGCCTATCAGACGGCTTATCTCAAAGCCAACTATCCTGCCGAGTTCATGGCGGCCATCATGAGCCGTCGCCGTGATCAGATAACGGAAATCACGAAACTCATGGATGAGTGTAAGGCGATGAAAATCAATACGCTGGGACCCGATGTCAACGAGTCGTACGAGAAGTTCGGTGTGAACCATCATGGTGATATCCGTTTCGGTTTGGGTGCCATCAAGGGCATGGGCGACTCGGTGGCGATGGCCATCATCGAGGAGCGCGAGAAGAACGGCCCCTATAAGAGCATCTACGACTTTGCGCAGCGTGTCAGTTTCTCGTCTGTCAACCGCAAGGCTTACGAGAGTCTCGCCTTGAGTGGCGGTTTCGACAGTTTCGGCATCCGTCGTGAGGACTATTTCGCCACGAATCACAAAGGTGAGATGTTCCTCGATACCCTTGTGCGCTATGGACAGACCTACCAGCAGGAGAAGGCAGAGATGCAGAACTCCCTCTTCGGTATGTTTGGCGACGGTGTTGAGATCGCCCTGCCGCCAGTGCCGAAGAACGAGGCGCGTTGGAGTGACATCGAACGCCTGAACAAGGAGCGCGACCTGGTGGGTATCTATCTCTCTGCCCATCCGCTCAACGAGTTTAAGATTGTCATCGACAACCTCTGTAATACCAGTTGCGCTGAACTGGCGGATATCGGGAGTGTCACCGATCGCGAGGATGTGGCACTGGGTGGTATCGTCACAGGTCTCAGGACAGGCTTCTCCAAGAACGGCAAACCCTTTGGTATCGTCACCCTCGAGGATTTCGACGGTTCTGGCGAACTCCCGCTTTTCGGAGAGAACTGGGGTCAGTACGGTGGCATGTTCACCATCGGCTCCTCTGTGTTTGTCGTGGGCAAGATCCAACCCCGTTTCCAGTATAATAACAATGGTCCCAAAGAACTGAAAGTGAGTCGTGTGGAATACCTGCAGACGGTGAAGGAGAATGCCATCGAGCGCATCACCATCTCGCTCATTACCGACCCGGAGGTGCTTGACGAGCAGATTGTGGCTGAGCTCCACGAACTGATAGCCGAGAACCCGGGCAAGACCAAACTGTTTTTCCAGTTGCGCGATTCCTTAGGGAAGAATCATGTGTTGCTGCGTTCGCCCAATAGGGGGGTTGATGTGCGTCATACCCTCATCGACTACATCGAGAGTCATCCCAATGTCATGGATTATAAGATCAATTAAATAATAGTATAAACCCTTTAAAGCAAAAGATTATGGAAGTACAAATTTCACGTGAGAATTTCGAGAGCCTGAAGAATGGCGACAAGCCGTTGGTTGTTGATTTCTGGGCTACCTGGTGCGGCCCCTGCCGTATGATCGCCCCCATTATTGAGAAGCTGGCAGAGAGGTACGGCGACAAGATCGTCGTGGGCAAGTGCGATGTCGAAGAGAATGAGGACATGGCTGCTGAGTTCGGTATTCGTAACATCCCTACCATCCTCTGCTTCAAGGGTGGGCAGATCGTCAATAAGGTGGTCGGTGCCCAGACTGAGGCAAAGTTAGACGAGATGTTCCAGTCACTCCTGTAAGCGATGGCAAGTTTTGAAGAGGAACTCCGCCTCGATGAGGAGGAGAACAGAAGGGAACTGGCGTTTATCCGCGAGCGGATTCCCTTTGATGCGAAGAAGCATTACAGCGACGAGACCATCCTGTATATGATGGACCTGATAGTAGACTACTACTATGAGAGTGGCATCCTGGAGAGTAATGAGGAGGAGGTTGACATCGACCTTGAGGCTGTGACCGACTATGTCTGCAAGAAAGCCAAGGAGGATGGCGCTACCAACTTCGACCCAGAATATGTGCTCTTCATCGTACAGGCCGATCTCGACTTTCAGGAACAGAACCTTTAGAAGAGGATGGCTCTTGAGCCGTCCTCTTTTTCTTGGATGCTGACTTTCACGGCGTCTTCGGGCAAGACATCTTCTATCAGTTCCGGCCATTCTATCAAGCAGAGGGCACCGGAATAGAAATAGTCCTCGAAGCCCATGTCGTAGACCTCTTCCAACTTCTTGATGCGATAGAAATCGAAATGGTAGACGGGTTTGTCCTGGGCGGTGTATTCATTCACGATGGCGAAGGTGGGTGAGGTGATGACATCGCTCACACCCAGTTCCTCGCAGATGGCTTTGATAAACGTGGTCTTGCCGGCTCCCATCTTGCCGTAGAAGGCAAATACCGTGTGGTCGCCAATGTTTTCGATAAACGTCCGTGCTGCTTCACGGATATGCTCCAAATCCTGTATCTTTATTTCCATAACTATTCACTTTTCACTATTCACTTCTCACTACCTCTTCTTTCCTGTCATGGTCATCAGTGGGATGATCATCTCCTCCATCGAGATACCGCCGTGCTGGAAGGTGTCGCGATAGTAGCTTACGTAGTAGTTGTAATTGTTGGGGTAGGCCAGGAAGGCATCGCCTGTGGCAAACACGTAACTCGTTGAGATGTTGGGCGCAGGCAACTGTGCCTTCTGCGGCTCGCGGATGGTGAACAGGTTCTTGTCGTCGTAACTCAGGTTCTTGCCCAACTTATAGCGCAGGTTCGTATTGGTATTCCGGTCGCCTACGATCTTCACGGGCTGTGTACAGCGGATACTGCCGTGATCGGTGGTTACAATCACCTTGCAGTCTTCCTGTGCCAGATGACGGAAGAAATCGGCGATCACCGAGTGGCGGAACCAGGAAAGGGTGATGGAGCGATAGGCACTCTCGTTATTGGCCAACTCGCGAACCATCCTCGATTCCGTGCGGGCGTGACTCAACATATCGATGAAGTTGAACACCACCACGTTCAGGTCGTTCTTCCCGAGATTCGCCATCTGCTGCATCAGCTTGTCGGCATCGGTCGAGTTGTTCACCTTATGATAGGAAAACGTATGCTTCTTGCGGTAACGGTCCAGCTGCGTCTGAATGAGTGGCGCCTCGTTCAGGTTCTTACCCTCTTCCTCATCTTCGTCGACCCAGAGGTCGGGGAACATCTGAGCAATCTTGTTGGGCATCAGACCCGAGAAGATGGCGTTGCGGGCATATTGCGTGGCGGTGGGGAGGATGCTGAAATAGAGGTCTTCTTCGATGTCAAACTGTTTGTTGAGTTCTGGTGCCAGCATGCGCCACTGGTCGTAACGGAAATTGTCGAGCACTACCAGATACACTTTCTTGCCCTCGCTGAGCAAGGGGAATACCTTCGTTTTGAATACCTCGGGTGAGAGGATGGGACGGTCGCCGGTGGCAGTGGTGGGATTCAATTGCACCACCCAGTCCAGATAGTTCTTCTTGATGTATTTTGCGAAACCCAGGTTCGCCTCTTCCTTCTGCATCCGGAGCATATCCGTCATGCTGCTGTCGGTCGAGCTCAGTTCCAGTTCCCAGTGAACGAGTTTCTTGTATACCTCCACCCAGTCCTGCCAGGTTCTGCAATCCATGATCTGCATGGCAATCTGCTGGAACTGCTGCTGATACTGTGTCTGTGTCACCTCCGTTTCGATTTCCTCGCGGTGGATGTTCTTTTTCAGGGTCAGCAGGATCTGGTTGGGGTTCACGGGCTTGATCAGGTAGTCGGCAATCTTCTGACCGATGGCCTGGTTCATGATGTCCTCTTCCTCACTCTTGGTCACCATCACCACAGGCAGGGTAGGGTGTATCTCCTTGATGCGCTGCAAGGTCTCCAGACCGCTGAGACCCGGCATCTGCTCGTCGAGCAGTACCAGGTCGAAGTGCCGGTCTCTGCAGAGGTCGATGGCGTCGGGACCGTTGCTCACCGTCACGACGTCGTAACCCTTGCTTTCCAAGAACAGCCGCTGGGCTTGCAACTGCTCGATCTCATCATCTACCCAAAGTAAATAACCATTGATCATATCTTATATCTTTTAATCTCATATTACCAGAAATCGTCGTCGAAATCAAATTCCTTGGACTGTTTCTGCTTTTTCTTGTTCTGTTTCGGACTGTCGTCCTCGCCTTCCTCATCGTCGGATGTCGCCTTCTTGCCTGAAGGGAGATCCTCGGGATCCACTGCCTCGATATCCTCCGGACGGATGAGCAGTTTGTCGGTGCTCGTCTTCATGGGCACGAAAATCTCTTCATAGAACTGCTCGTAGTCGTCGTAACTGAACTGTACGCCTAAGAGCGGCAGGTTCACCTCGCTGATGATAAGGCTGTGACAGGGGGCAAGCTTCTCGGCCATCACCTCATTGGCATACAGCTGACGGGCGTATTGCAAGGCTTCGTCATAGCTCAGGAATCCGCTGATGAGCATGCGCTGCAGACCATTGTCCTCATCGGTCGTGATCTCAAAGTTGCGCACCAGGAAGTTGGTGAAGTTATAGCGTGCCATTTCAAACAACAACTGGTTCTGGTCCACGCTGTCGGGCTCGAAGGCGAGGATGAAGACGAACCGTTGGTTGGGGTCGGTGCTGAGGGTGTCCGCCCGCGTGGAGTCGGCGGTAAGGGTGATGTCACGACGTGACCATACATCGCCAATGTCGAACTTACCACCATGCAGCCTGCGACCTTCCTGCACACCCTTTACAATCATACCTGCCATTTCGGCCACTTCGCTCTTGGGATGTTTCTCCACCACCTCCTTCAACTGCTCCAGACAACCTGTGGCATCGCCGTTGTTTAGGCGGCTCAGTCCGTCGATAAAGATGAACTTCGCCCGGTGCTCACCCATCGGGAAACGGTCGGCTGAGAGGCGGGCATTACCGGCTACCTCGCTGAACTTGTCATCCTTGAAGGCCTGATAGGTGGCCGCATAGAGCGAGTCCTCGATGTGGGTGCCGAAGCGGGCGTTATCGGCAAAATAGGGGTCGGAGAGCAGGGTGGTCCACTCGCTCTCGGGATGCTCGGCTTTCAGGTGGCTCAGACAGGCCTCGGCTGTATCGTGGCGTCCCAACCGTGAGTAGAGCAAGAAGAGGTGGTACCACGCATCGTCGAGCTGTTCGTATTGGGGATAGTCCTTCGTCAGGCGCAGCAGTTGCTTCTCGCTGAGTTTCAGGTTGTCGAGCCGGTCCTTGAAGATGATGCCCGACTGTAACAAGGCATCCTGTATGATGGCGTGGCTGGCAGCCTTCTGGTCTTCGCTGAAGGGTATCTGTGCCAGATAGAACTCGCGGTTGTGGGGATCGTTGGCAAGACTGTCGGTCGTGGCATTCTCGCCCTTGATGCTGTCGTTGGGGGTTGCACCCGTTGTTGCCAGAGAGTCGGATAACTCGGCGTTCTCAGGGTTCTGGGCGTCATCCGCTCGCTCGCTCGCCAGGTTCACCACCGTCTGATTGATGCGCTGCCAGTTGTCGGCATTCTGTCGGTTACCCCATTGGCGTTGGAAGGTGGTCTTTCCCTGGTTCACGGCGGTGGGATTATAGAAATACCATTGTCCGCCACCCTGTGCTGGTGTCGTCTGACGGTTCGGCTGATTCATATTCCCCCGTTGCCCCACGGCCTGGTTCTGCTGTTGCATGCGCTCGGCTTCTGCAATCTGCTCTGCCTCACGGGCTTCCTTTTCCTTGCGTTTCAGTTCCTTGATCACACGGTCGATGGCTTCCAGACGCTGCGCCTCGGGCATATCGGCTAGCGCCAACAGCGAGTCCTGAAGATGGATGGCATCGGTATGGGGTACGAGGGCGTCGAGCACCTTCGAGCGCTCCGACAGTTCCTGATAGTCTTTGCGGTCCTTGTCCAACAGTCCGATGGCCTCGCCGTAGCAACGCTGGGCATCGTTGTATTTCTCCAACTGCCAGTAGAGATTTCCCAATGTGAGCAGGAGCACACCTTTCTCGATGCCGCTGCGCGTGGCCTTCTCGTTACCTTTCTCATAGGCACCGATAGCCTTCAGTGTATCCTTCTGCATCAGGTAGATATTGCCCATGGCGTAATACACCTGGTCGAGGTAGTCCTTATTGTTGTCGTTGGCGGCCATGCGCTTCAGACGACTGATCATCGCTTTGCTATTCCCCTTGGCCATCACCTCCGTCTGGGCAATGCGGGCATTGAACGCCAGTTCGTAGGTGGGGTGACAACCAATAGCTTTGCCAAAGGCGCGTTCCGCCTCGACACGGTTGCCCAACTCCTGCTGTATCTGTCCCATGAGAAACCACTCGCGGGCCTTCTGCTGGTGACGGCGTTCATGCTTGATCACCTTGCGCAGATAGGGCACTGCCTTCTGGTAATCCTTTGTACGGATATAGTAGTCGGCGTAGGTGTAGTCCCAGTCTTTCACGGTACGGAAGTGCATCGAGTCGCGGCTCATGTTGCGGATCACGTCCTCGGCGTCGTAGAGCCAGTCGAGCTCGGTATAGCATTTCGCGAGCCACGCTCTGGCTAATCCGTTCTGCATGGGCTGTGTCTGGTAGAGACGTGTCATATAGCTGAAGGTGGCAGCGGCCTCGTCGAAGGCGCCTTTCTGAAACTGTGACTTGCCCAGGAGCATCCACGCTTTCCATAGGAAGGGGTTGTACTCCTTGCGTCCCAGCCATTCCTTGTCCTTGTCGGTTTTCTTCTTGCCGCCCTTCCACTCGGGCTTAGCCTTGATACTGTGACGGCGGATGTCCTTCTCGGCCTTCTCGATGGCACGGTCGTAATGCCCACTGCCTAATGAGCGGCTGTCCTTGTTGCCCACCATGTAAAGGGGTATCTGTTCGGTAAAGTTGTCGCGGTTGCCCTTCTCCTTCTCCAGGTTACCGTCGATAAAGGCTTCCTTGCCGTTGTAATAGATGTTGTAACGGGCGTTGAAGGCGTGCCACCAACGGGTGCCCGATGTGTTTTTCTGGGTAGAACATCCTGCCATCGTCAATATGACGACAGTACAGATAGTCAAGATATAGGCAAATTTGCGCATCCTTTAATTAAACCTCTTTAGAGGTTGTTTTATTGTGTGATGCCGCGTCTTTTTGTTGTTTTTCTTCTAAAAGGCAGTGAATTTTGCAGTCTCCCTCCTGGGCAGCGCTGCACGTACTGCAGTCATGGCCTGTCTCGATGGTGTCGCTACCCTTGTCGAAATAATTGGCAATCCAGGCGAAAAGGCCCAGACCAGCAAGGGCAAGGAGACAGACGATGGCGAAACTCATAACTATTCACTTTTCACTATAATCTCAAATCCGGCCTCGCGCAGGCTCTTCCAGAAGTGGGGGTAGGATTTGGTTACCACCTGCGGATTGTTGATAATCAGACTGCCCGACTTCATGGCGAAGGGTGCAAACGAAAGGGCCATGCGGTGGTCGTTGTAGGTGTCGATGCCTTCTTCCATCGATGGCTCACAGCGCTCACCATCCCAGATCAGTTCACTGTTGTTGCGGTCGTGAAGCACGTAGCCGAGCTTTCGCATCTCGCGCTTCATGGCCTCGATGCGGTCGGTTTCCTTGATCTTTAGCGTCGCCAGACCTTTGAAGTGGAAGGGGATATCCTTCGCAGCGCAGGTCACAATCACCGTCTGCGCCAGGTCAGGCGAGTTCACGAAGTCATATTCCAACCTGGGTACACAGCGGCCGTTGCACTTCAGCGTCACGTTCTGCGGCTTGCCTGAGGTTTTCGACTCGAACACGGTCTTGATACCCAACAGACTGAAGATATACCTTACCACCGAGTCGCCTTGTTTCGAACCGTCAGTCAGTCCGTTCAGTGTCACCTGTGCCTCGCGGTCGTTGCTCAGGGCCAATATCTCATACCAATAGCTGGCACCGCTCCAGTCGTTCTCAATCATGTAGTCGTGGTTCTCGTAGGGCTTCGGCTTCACGGTGATGGTGTCGTTCGACGTCCATTCGGCATCGGCGCCGTATTCGCGCATCATCCACAGCGTGAGGTCGATATAGGGCCTTGAGATAATATCGCCCGTCAGTTTCAGTTCGAGACCTTTCTTCAGGGCGGGTCCGATCATCAGCAGGGCTGAGATATACTGTGAGCTCACGTTACCCTCGATTTCGAGTTCTCCGCCCTGTAGTCTCTGTCCGGTAATGCGGAGTGGGGGATAGCCTTCTTCACCTACATAGGCAATGTCAGCACCCAGTTTGCGCAGGGCATCGACCAGGATGCCGATGGGGCGCTGCTTCATGCGGGCCGTACCCGTCAATACGTGTGTACCCTGCATCACACTCAGATAGGCCGTCATGAAACGCATGGCCGTGCCCGCTGCTTTGATGTCGATCTCATCGGGCATATCGCGCAAGGCATCGAGTATCACTTGGGTGTCGTCGCAGTCAGAAAGGTTCTCGGGCATCTGTTGTCCACCGCTGAGTGCATAGATGATCAGGGCACGGTTCGAAATGCTCTTCGAGGCAGGCAGACTCACCATCGCTTCTTGCAGTTTGGGAGCCTTGATAAGATATTGTGTCATTTTTATGTTGTAGTCTTGATTTCGGGCTGCAAAGGTACACATTTTTATCCGTATGAGCAAATCTGAAACAAAAAAATACACTGAAAAACGAAAAAAGTGGCTCGAAAATTTGGTCAAACGGAAAAATGTGTGTACTTTTGCACCCGCATTTCGGCCAAAGGGTCGGTGCTAAGCTTTAAAAAGGATCGGGATTTAGCGCAGTTGGTAGCGCACACGTCTGGGGGGCGCGAGGTCGCTGGTTCGAGTCCAGTAATCCCGACCAAAACGAAAAAGGCATCCGAAAGGGTGCCTTTTTTTGTTGTATAATGAAAATAATGAGTCCATAACGAGCGAATATCAAATAAATGTTGTATCTTTGTGGCAAATTATAATATATTACTTATGAAACATTATCAACTATTCCTGACTGCGGCCCTCTTTCTGATGGGGAAGACAACCGCCAGTGCCCAGCCCTACGACTTCCAGAACACAAAGCTGAAGGACGACAAACGTGTAGAACTCTTCTTGAAGCATCTTACCCTCGACGAGAAGATGCAGTGGATGGCGCCGATGCTCGGCTCGCCACGCTTGGGTATTCCCATCACCAGCTGCTACGAGGGTCTGCACGGTCTCGCCCTTGGCGGACCGTCGCGCAACAATGGCGTGAAGACCGTCGATGGCAAGGAGGTGCCCAATGACCTGCCGACAACCATCTTCCCACAGGCCTACGGTATGGGTTGTACGTGGGACCGCTCGCTCATCCAACGTATCGGTCAGATTGAGGCCGAGGAGGTGCGTTGGTATGCCCAGGGCAACATCGCCCGCCGAAAGGGGCTCATCGTCTTTGCACCCAATGCCGACCTCGCCCGCGATCCGCGTTGGGGACGTACGGAGGAAAGCTATGGCGAGGATCCTTACCTCGTGGGCCAGCTCGCTGTGGCGATGGTGAAGGGTTTGCAAGGCGACGATGCGCGCTATTGGAAGACGGCAGCCTTGATGAAGCACTTCCTCGCCAACAGCAATGAGGATGGTCGCGATTCTACGTCGAGCAACTTCGACGAGCGCCTGTTCCGCGAATATTATTCCTATCCATTCTATAAGGGCATTACCGAGGGCGGCAGTCGTGCCTTCATGGCGTCGTACAACAGTTGGAACGGTATCCCGATGGCTGTGCATCCCTGTCTAAACGAGATTACCCGCAACGAGTGGGGCAACAACGGTATCATCTGTACCGATGGCGGTGCCTACGCTTTCCTGGTCAACGCCCACCATTATTATCCCGACTTCCCCTCTGCCGCCGCAGGTGTGGTGAAGGCTGGTACCAGCCAGTTCCTCGACCGCTATCAGCCTTATCTGAAGGAAGCTGTTGAAAAAGGTCTGGTGACAGAGGCCGAGATCGATAAGGTCATCAAGGGTAACATCTTCGTGGCTCTGAAGCTGGGTCTGCTCGACGATAAGTGTCCATACGCTGAGATTGGCAAGGACTCTACCGCGATGCCGCCTTATGAGCGTGAGGACGTCAAGCGGTTCGTACGCGAGGTGACGGCGAAGAGCATCGTACTGCTGAAGAACGACAACCAGACGTTGCCTATTAGTAATAAGGTAAAGAAGATTGCCGTCGTAGGACCGTATGCCGACCAGATCATCTACGACTGGTATAGCGGCACGGCACCTTATGAGAACACCATCCTGAAGGCCATGCAGGAGGCTGGGCGTGAGCGGGGTATCGAGATTCTGTATGCGCCTGACAATCAGTTCGGTCGCGCAGAGGATCTTGCCAAACAGGCTGATATGGTGCTCGTCTGCACGGGTAACCACCCCTACGGCACCAACCGTGAATGGAAGGTCTGTCCTGTGCCCTCCGATGGTCGCGAGGCCAACGACCGCCACTCGCTGCAGTTGCCCGATGAGGACGAGATCCGTCGTCTCTATAGCCTCAATCCTAATACCGTGCTGGTGCTCGTCAGCAGCTTCCCATACACCATCAACTGGAGCAACGCCAACCTGCCCGCTATTATCCATGTGACGCATTGTTCACAGGAACAGGGACATGGCGTGGCTGATGTACTCTTTGGCAAGGTGAACCCTGCCGGTCGTACCAATCAGACGTGGGTGAAGGACATTCTCGACCTGCCCCATATGATGGACTACGACATCCGCAACGGCCGCACCTATATGTATTTCGAGGGCCAGCCGCTCTATCCTTTTGGCTACGGACTCAGCTACACCCGTTTCGAGTATGGCGAGGCGAAAATCCTGAAGCAGGACAAGCAGAAGGTCTATGTTTCTGTACCGGTGAAGAATGTCGGTGGTCGTGATGGCGATGAGGTGGTACAGCTTTACGTCAGCTATCCTGAGTCGAAGGTGGAGCATCCGAAACGTCAGCTGAAGGCCTTCGAGCGCGTATCGATTCCTGCTGGCGAGAACCGCGACGTCGTGCTGGCCGTCGATAAGGCCGATCTCACTTACTGGAGTCCCGAGGCCCACGCCTTCATCCCAGAGACGGGCCGTATCCAGTTCTCCATCGGTGCCTCGTCGGCTGACATCCGTACGACGGTTTCCTTGAATTGATAACAGTCCTTGTTCGCTGAATAAAACGGGTTGTTCGCTGATTTCTTTTTGCGGATAACCCGTTTTGGTGTATCTTTGCACCATCAAATAATGTAAACGTATGAAGAAGATTTGTTTATTATTCTGGGTGGCTCTGGTTGGTGCACTCACCGTGCAGGCCGAAGACTATGCCTACCTGACCTTTGAGACGACCGATGGGGCGAAGGCTTCTGTGGCTGTGTCGTCACTCGCGCTGACCATCAGTGGTTCTACGCTGACAGCCGGCTCGCAGACATTCACACTGTCGAACCTCAGTAAGATGTATTTCACAGCCTCTGACGAGACGGCTACAGGTATCGGGGAAATCACCGTTGCCACGCTCGACGAGGCTGCAGAGATCTACGACCTACAGGGACACAAGGTCTCGAAGGATCAGATGCATAAGGGCGTCTACATTGTCAAAAGCAGTAGCAGAACCTATAAGATGATTGTCAGATGAAAAAGATATACTTCCTCCTTATGGCTCTTGTGCTGACGATAGCAGCCGGAGCCCAGACGCTGAATGTCAAGACGGGCAGCGTCACCTATCAGTTCCCCGCCTCGCAGACCGGTGAGATGACCTATGCCGACGGTCAGACGCTGACCATCATGGGAAAGACCTTCACGTTGAGCGACGTCGACGCGATGACCGTTGACAACAGTGAGGTAAAAGCCAATCAGGTAACTGTCAACTACGATGGTACCTCGGCCAACATAATCGTGGCAGGTAACGTGGCACAATATGTGTCAGCCACCGTCAGCGGTGCCCATGTTTCCATCGCACAGACGAACACGGATGCTGTCGACGACGATGAGATAACCTACGTCCTCTCAGGATCAACCTCCAATGGTGAGTTTGCGCTCTCCGGCTCTTATAAATGTACCCTTTCATTAGCCGGACTCACACTGACCAATCCTAGCGGTGCAGCTATCAATATCACGAATGGTAAGCGCATCCAGATCAGTGCGAAAAAGAATACCGAGAACACTCTCACCGACGGGGCTAATGGTTCGCAGAAGGCCTGTCTCTATAGCAAGGGACAGATTCAGTTGCAGGGCAACGGTATACTCAACGTCGTTGGCACCACCAAGCATGCCATCAAGAGTGGCGATTATATCACGGTGAAAAACCTCACACTGAACATTACCTCGGCTGTGGGCGACGGCATTAATTGCAACGAATATTTCCAAATGAAGAGTGGTACGGTGCATATCAAGGGCGTAGGTGACGAAGGTATTCAGTGCGACCTTGACGGTACGACCTCGACAGGACAGACTACTGATCATGAGGATGAGGATTCCGGCAATATCTATATTGAGGGTGGCAAGCTGATTGTTAGCAATACCAATGGCGAGGGTATCGAGAGTAAGGGGGAACTGATCATCACAGGTGGCGAAGTGACGGTTAATGCCAAAGACGATGCCCTCAATGCGGCTTCGGACCTCACTATCAGTGGCGGTTCAGTCTATGCACGCTCTACTAACAACGACGGTATCGATGCCAACGGTAATTGCTATATCAAGGGCGGACTGGTGTATGCCATTGGTAGTTCACAGCCTGAGGTGGCTATCGATGCCAACAGCGAGGAGCAGAAGAAACTATATGTCACAGGTGGTACCATCATCGCCATCGGTGGACTGGAGAATGGCGCGCAACTGTTGCAGTCGTGCTATCAGGCTTCGTCGTGGAGCAAGAATACATGGTATGCAATGACGGTTGGCAGCGAGACCATCGCTTTTAAGACCCCGTCAAGCGGTGGCACAACCCTTGTCGTCTCTGGTGCCTCACTGCCCTCACTGAAGAGCGGTGTCACTGTCAGCAGTGGGACGGAAATCTTCGACGGTATGGCTTATACGGGTGCTACCGTCAGTGATGGTTCCGCCGTGAACCTCTCGTCTTATACGGGTGGCAATGGGGGACCTGGCGGTGGTCCTGGAGGCCCTAGTGGTCCCGGCGGTTGGAGGTAAATAAAGGGTTTACGACTTGCGCCTCAGTCGGAATAGAAGCCAGACGATAACGCCCAAGAGCAAGATCGCTCCCACACAAGCAATAGTCAGGAGCCGCGAATAGCGGGCCTGACTATTTTGGTAGACAGCATCCATGACTTTGGTCACATAACGAACCTGATAGTTGCGCAGTTGGGGTGAGAATACCGTGTTGCACTCCTCACAGAAACGCATATAACGATAACCCCGCTCATAGTCGCCGTCCTTACATAACCGCTCCGCCAGCATGAAAAGCGAGGCCTGGTCGTTGACGGCACATTTGATATCGTCGAGAGCTGACTTACCCAACCAGTAACGCGACTGATGGCTGTTGTTCAGTTTGTCGTAGACCACTGAGCGATAGAAAGCAGCAAAGGCATTCTCGTGCGTACCGTCGGAAACCTTATTAAGCCATTTGTCGCTGATGGCGAGCGCATCCTGATACTGTCTTCTCGCACTGAGCACGTCCATCTTCAGGTGCAGGCACTCTTCGCTGTCCTCCTCAGCCACCGTGAGTACCGAGTCGCGATAACGGTCCTGCAACTTGAAGTAGTAGTCCTGCTCATTCGGCTTCTGGGCGTAAGAACCGATCTCACCGCAGACGTGCATCCATGCTGCGTAGTATTTTGTCAGTTCCTTAGGACCCAGTGTCTGTTTGTCAACTTTCCTCAACAGGTTGAGCGATTCGACATACATGCCCGTCGAAGAGCACTGGTAAGCCTTCTCCGAGAGATAGAGCCCTACCATGTTCTTACGGTGTAACGAGTCGGCCAGCGTGATGCACAAGTCGGCGAAACAGAGTGCCGAATCGTTCTTGAAAGGCTTATAGAGTGCAAAGAGTTGCTCGGCCAAGGTGAATTTATTCTCCAAGTTACTCTCTGTAAAAAGCATTTTGCGTGCTTTGTCTATTTGTTCGAGTCGCTTGGCGACATACTGTGGAGACTTGGCGATGGCATCGTCAATTTGCTGATAGAGCGCCTGCAGGTCTGTCTCCTTGTCGGGTGTTTGCGCCAAAATGGATGATGTTCCGACTATCGTCAGAAGTATCAATAATGCAACCGTTCTTTTCATCTGTCAATGGCTTTTATTGTTTCTTACTATTAAACTCGTCGAGCTGTTTAAAGCAGTGGCGATTGATGATTTCCTCGAGCTTGCGGTCGTGGTTATGGTGGATGCTGGGTTTGTTGCCACCGAATTCAAGTAATTCGCCATTCTCCTGCGTATAGGGATGCCAGTCAGGTAATCCGTCACGATTGGGATTACCGTCGTGTGCGAATTTGGCCCATACGTTGCTCAAGAGCTCGGCCCAGGGTTTGTTGTTATCGATGCAAGTCTGAGAGAGCTGATTCGTGTAGTGGTGAAGCACGTCGAAGCAGTATTTCAACTCAGAACCGTGGGCGGAGCCTTTATAACCGCGGTTGTCGCTCTCGCCAACGGTGTACATATAGACGTAGGTGTCGGCTTTGCGCTTGCCGCCGATGGCATCGGCGGTGATGATGGTCTTTGGACGGAAGAGCCAGTCGATGCACAGCAGATCTTGCGGCAACTGTCCGAGCGCCTTATCGGGATAGGTCTCCATGAAAGCGCTGATATAGGCATCGGTCTCGTCGCCGAAGGTGCGTTGCAGTTCGGTGCGGGCCTGCTCGAAGGAGATTGTCTGAGTGTAACGTGAGCGCTGCAGCTCATTGAAGGTGGTGCCGATCATGAGGGGGATATTGTCGCTGATACTGGCGAAGGCGGGTTGGAAGGGCTGTTGCAGGAGCACCTCCCCATCAGGGGTGGGTCCGAAGCCCCACATCATCGGGGTGCCAGGACGGCGCGTGCCGATGCTCGCTGCCATCGCGCGCTGACCAGCGGCATAAAGGTCTTTATAAGGCACATTCTTGATTTGGTCAACATGCTTTTTGTCGATGCCCAGCTCCTTGAGTACGGCCTCGCCCAGTTCCTCCGTCATCTTCTTGGTGTTGACATTGAGAATGGTGCCGCTCATGATGATGGCCTTGTGGAAGAGACCCTTGGCCTTGGGCATGCACATCAGTGTGCCTACCTTACCGCCACCGCCGGACTCACCGAAGATGGTGACATTGTTGGGGTCGCCGCCGAATTTAGAGATGTTGTCGCGCACCCATTCGAGGGCCTGTACGGCATCGAGCATCCCTACATTACCTGAGTACTTATACTTCTTGGAAACGGTTGAGAGGTCGAGGAAGCCGAGGATGTTCAGACGGTGGTTGATACTGACGACAACCACATCCTTCTTCGCCAGACACATACCAGGATCCCATTCTGAGGTGCCAGAGTCGAATCCACCACCATGCAACCAGAACATGACAGGTTTCTTGGCCTTGAGGTCGGTGGTCCATACGTTGAGCACGCAACAGTTCTCCGACATCTGTTCTTCTGTCATCGGACGGTTCTGCTGCTGCATGGTCATCGGACCCCATTTGTCGCATTTACGCACACTCTTCCATTTCTTGACAGGCTGTGGGGGCATGAAGCGTTCAACCTTGGCATAGGGGATACCCAGCCAGGCCATGGTGCCTTCCTGCATAATACCGCTCACGGGACCGGAGGTCGTATGAATGATTGCTTTGTTCTCGTCTTGCGCTGTTGCTGTCAGCAGCGTCAGTAGCAAGGTAAAAAAGATAAGACTTAGTTTCTTCATTGATGTTGGGGTTAGTGGGTTCAGGGATAAATGGTAATGGTGCCACCGTCGCTCTGGCAGTATTTGCGAAGCAGGCCGCGGATGAATTCGGCATTTTCGACGACGCGTTGGCGGTTGCCGTCGTAGCCGTTGATGAGCACCACCAAATGGGTGGTGGCGAGGGTCATCTTGGTGCGCTCATGATCGCTGGTGGGGGTTCCTACACCACCCTCTGCATCACGATACACGGGCAAGCCTGCAATGTTCAGTGGTCCGCGTCCGATGCCCTCGTAGGGCTCTCCCTCACGTCCGATACCTAAGGTGAGGGTGTCGCCCACGAACTTGTCGGCATCGAAACCGCCGATACTATATCCGAAAGCGATGGAGGCGAGGTTAACCAGATCGACAAGGGTGTCAATCTGATAGAGCTCCTTTCCTTGGAGCATGCGTCGGATGAGCTGTTCACTGGCAGGCCGGTAGCGTGAGGGATCCTTGCCACAGGCCTTATAGACGCGTCGGGTGGCGGCGATACCCGACTGTTCCTTGAGCGTCTCGGTGGAGAGCTCCTGGCGCAGACGTTCCTCAAGGGCATGGATCTCCTGCCACAGTTCGGGACTGTAGGGGGTGTTAACCACACGAGCGTCTACCGCGGCTCCTACGAAGCCAGGGCAGACGCTCGCTATCTCTTGAGAAACGAGGATGTTCATATGCGTAAAGTAAAACTACTTTACTGGTCGGGGTCACCTTGGTAATGATAGGGCTTCACAGCAGGGTTCGAACCAAAGTCGTGGGTGTTGATGGTTCCTGTGCGGATCACGCCATCCTTGTAGTTCTTCTGCATGGGTCCTACATTGAGTAGGAGATCCTTGTAGATAACGGTCGGATAAACAACACCGAACATGCCGACACCCACGCGCACACCCTCGGGATGGATGTTGTTGAGGATGTAGGCCGTGCGGAAGAAGGAGTGGTTGTAAATTTCCAGACGGTTGTTCTTCTTCAGCGACTTCAGAAGATCCTTGTGGATCTTGGCGGTGTCGGCCTTGCTGAACATGTTGTTCAAGTTGTTTACCTGGTCGTCGATGTCATCACCCTGGATGCTGTCGTTGGCCTGGATACACTGTAGGATGTTGTCTACCATTTCCATCTCCATCTCCTCCTGGGTGGGCTTAGTCATGAGGGCCACAATGAAGAGGAGAATCAGGATACCGCCCAAAATGGCGAGCTTGCCAAGGCAACTGTGATAAAACGCCTGGAATGGCGACTCGTTTTTCTTGAAACCTCCTGTGCTTGTCTGATCCATAATTGTTGATTGTTTTAAATTTTATTGTTGTGAATTAAGTTCATAAATTCCTGACGGGTCTTGGCCTGGTTGAAGGCCCCGCAGAAGTCACTGGTGGTGGTGATACTGTTCTGCTTCTCCACCCCCCGCATCTGCATGCACATGTGACGGGCCTCGACGACCACCATCACTCCTAAGGGCTTGAGCGTCTGCTGGATACACTCCTTGATCTGGAGCGTCATGCGTTCCTGTACTTGCAGACGATGACTGAAGATATCGACCACACGGGCAATTTTCGATAGTCCCGTGATATAGCCGTTGGGGATATAAGCCACATGAACCTTGCCGTAGAAGGGTATCATGTGGTGCTCGCAGAGCGAGAAGAAATCGATGTCCTTGACGATGACCATCTGGGAGTAATCCTCCTTGAACAGGGCCTGTCGTAATACTTCGTGGGCATCCATCTGGTAGCCGCGGGTGAGCACCTGCATGGCTTTGGCCACGCGCATAGGTGTCTTCTGAAGACCTTCACGTTCGGGGTCTTCTCCCAGCAGGGTGATGATTTCACGATAGTGCTGGGCCAGTTGCTCTAATCCTTCGCGGTATTCTGTTTCCGGGTTCATGGATTATCGGTTGTTTCTGTTTGTGGGGCAGGGGAGAGATACGGCACGGTGATTTTTCCCTTGACGATGATGGCCGACTGATAGCCGAGCTTTTTGACGGCGTTAAGCACCTGGTGGGCCTCCTCGTAGGTACGGTAGTTGCCCATACGACAGATCCATCTGGGGGAGTAGAAGTGCACATATACCGGCTCGCGGGGGAAGAGGGCATTGATCTCGCGCCCTGTACGCTCAGCCTTGACACGGGCATCGCGGGAGTTACCGCCTGCATAGACCTGTACACGGTAGCCGTTCACCTTATAGCCTTTCAGCACTTTCTTGCGGGGCTCGGTGGTGTAGGTGGTGTCGGTGGTCAGCTCTGGCTGGGTGGTGATCTGCGGACGCTGAGGCTGCTGAGGCTTTTCTTTTTCTTCAGCAGGCTTCTGAGTTGTCGGCATCGTCGGCGTTTTCTGAGCCGTCTGATTACTCTGAGTCGTTTGACTACTCTGGGTATTCTGCTTTGCAGGGGTGACCACATCCTGTGGACCATTCACGAGGTCGTCGATCTCCTTCGACTGTGTCACGGTCACCTTTCCCTCACCGGTATTGCTCTTCTGGAGCCTTTGGGTGAAAGTCTGTGCGTTGGCTGCAACACAGCCAACACACAGAGTTACTATGATAACGAGGCGTTTCACTTCTTCCAAGCGTCAATGATTCCCTTGAAGTCGGCAGCCTTCAGCGAAGCACCACCAATCAGGCCTCCGTCGATGTCGGGCTTAGCAAACAACTCAGGGGCGTTCGAAGCCTTGCAGCTACCACCATAGAGAATCGTGGTGTCATCGGCAACAGCCTGACCATACTTCTCGGCAATGATGCTGCGGATATAGGCGTGGATTTCCTCTGCCTGCTCAGCGGTAGCGGTCAGACCGGTACCGATGGCCCAGATGGGCTCGTAGGCGATGACGATCTTACGAAAGTCTTCCTCAGCGAGGTTGAATACTGAACCTTCGAGCTCGGCCTTCACCACCTCATTCTGCTTGCCAGCCTCACGCTCTTCCTTACTCTCACCGATGCAGAAGATTACCTTCAGGTCGTTCTTCTGGGCGAGGATCACCTTCTCCTTCAGGATCTCTGGTGTCTCCTTGTAGTACTCACGACGCTCGCTATGGCCGAGGATGACGTATTGTGCACCTGTTGACTTCACCATCTCTGCGCTCACCTCACCGGTGAAGGCGCCCTTCTCCTTGTCGGCGCAGTTCTCAGCACCCAGACCGATGATGTCCTGGTCCAGGAACTGGGCGATGCTTGCCAGGTGGATAAACGGTGTGCAGATGACAACACCACAATTGGGTTTGTCAGCTTTCAGGGTCTCATTGAGCTCTTTCGCAAGAGCGATGCCGTCCTGGAGATTCATGTTCATCTTCCAGTTACCGGCTACGATTTTCTTTCTCATAATTTTATCTTCTTTTTTATTTAAAGGGTTATTATTCCGTTTTTTCTTCTTTCTAAGCCATTGGGTCCACGCCCAGAGACGGTCGGCGATGGTGAGCACCATCAGCGGCAGCACAAACCAAAGGAGCAGTTTGGCGATTTTGCCTGGCACACTGTCTGCGGGCATCTGTCCCAGCGGACTGTCCTCCAACCGCTGTGTGAGTTGCTGCTCTTTGGGCAGACGGTTGTGGCTCCATTTGCGTATTACCGTTCCCTGACGCAGGAGCATCAGTCCGGGATTGCTGCGGATCATCGTCTTCAGCGTGATCTCGTCGGTGGTGCAGAAGGGGTATTCGGCCCCTGTCATGTCCTGCCAACGGCTTCTGGCGCGATCGGTACTGGCGGTGAGGCAGTAGAAGGGGTAACCGTTGTCCTGACAGTACTCATACACCTGGTTGATGCGGTCGAAATAGCTGTCGTCGGCATATTCCAGATGTGGAGAGATAAGCAGGAAGGTGTAGCCCTCTTTCTCGAGCACCTCGCTGGTGATGTCTTCATCCTCCATTGCGATGGTGAAGTCGTGGATGGGCGGCACATAGCCCTTGACCGTCTGGATGGTCTTCGAATCGATGAAGGTCCAGGTGGAGTCGGGGTAGTCGTCCAGGGTAAATTCCTTGCGCACACCGTTCTTCTCCATGACGAAGGTGGTCTCGAACTGTGGCTGTTGGGCACCCTCTGGCACTTCCATACCCTCTTGAATATTGGCTCCCACATGATAGGGGCGGAAATCGAAGATGGGTAGGTTGTAGAGGCAGTAGCCTGCAATGAACAGGATGAACAGGGCCGCGTAGTTGAGCACGATCCATTGGTTGCTCCTGCTGATCATGCGTGCCATGTCAAGGGGCCATCGGGTAACGATGGCAGCCAGGAGCAGCAGCACGACATTCTTCCAGAAGGTCTGCCAGTTGGTGAGCACCAAAGCATCGCCGAAACACCCGCAGTCGCTGATGGGATCGTCGATGGCGAGCCACAGCGTGATGATGGTCATCACGACCATCACACAGAGGGTGATTCTCGATACCAGCCGCCTACGAATGGCGAAGAGCAGGCAGATGCCGATCACGAACTCTGCTGCCGACAGGAGTACTGAGGCGGAGAGTGTCGCAAAGTCAGGCACCAGCTCACGCAGGTGCAGGGCGCCGAGGTAGTCGTTGATCTTGTACTGTGTGCCCAACGGGTCTACCGCCTTGACGAATCCCGACAGGATGAATGTCAGGGCGAGCAGCAGTCGGGCGATGTTTACAAGGATCTTCCTCATGCCAGTTTTATCATTCCAAAGACCGCGTAGTTGATAATATCCATATAGTTGGCGTCGATACCCTCAGATACGAGCGTGTCGCCTCCAAGGTTCTCGATCTCCTTGATACGTTCTATCTTCGTGAGAATGAAGTCGGTATACGAACTGACGCGCATCGAGCGCCAGGCCTCGTCGTAGTCATGGTTCTTACGCTTCATGAGCTCCAATGCCTCATGAGCGTATTGGTCGTAGAGCCGCATAGCCTCGTCGTTGGTGATATCGACGATATCGGCAAAACCTTTGTTGAGTTGGATGAGCCCCACGATGCCATAGTTGATCAGTGCGATGAACTCCGGACGGATGCCTTCGCCTACCAACGACTCCTGCTTGATCTCGAGCGAGCGGATGCGCTTGGCCTTGATAAAGAGCTGGTCGGTGAGGGCGGTGGGACGCAGGATGCGCCACGAGGCTTTGTAGTCGTGGAGTTTCTTCTCAAACAGGGCGCGGCACTCGGCGATGGCCTGTTCAAACGCTTGATTCGTCTTCTCAAATCGGTCCATGGTTATTTCGACTCCTTCTGTTTCTTGTGAATATATCGTATTTTGGCCCCGAGTACCTCGTACTGCGTGCGCAGCGAATCGCGCTTCATACGGGTTCGCGTGAGCATCGTCAACTCTTCAGGTGTGGCGCGCAGCGCTGCCTTGTCACGCTCCACCTTCTCCTGCTGGTAGGCATAGTCGTGGTTCACGGCCTGCAACAGACTATCGGTAATGAGCAACTCCTGCTGGGCTTTCTTCAGTTCGATATCCTGATAGAGCTTCAGGGCCTTCTTGCGGGTGTCGATGGCATTGGGATATACCTTGCGCAGGCTGTCGATCACTGTCAACGCCTTGTCGTATTGCCCTTGCTCGTAGCAGACGCCTGCTTTTTCAAGCATCTCCTCGGCCTGCTTTTGGGCTGCATTCTCCCCACAAGACACGAGTAATAGGGCGGCCATCGCGCTCAAAACCAATCTTCTCGATGTCATATTTATCGTATTTCGGTGCAAAATTACATATTTTTTTAGACATAAGTACACAAGAACATATATTTTTTTTGTTTCTTTTGTTCTTTTGTCTAAAAATAATCGTATCTTTGCAGCAAATTTGTGAAAAAGAACTAATGAAATTATATACTGACGAAGAGTTAGCAGCTATTTTAGACCAGGAGTTGTTCCATCAGATTGGTGAGGCGGCCGACCGTCTCGGGGTGGAATGTTATGTGGTGGGCGGTTATGTGCGGGATATCTTTCTCGAACGCCCTTCCAACGATATTGATGTGGTGGTTGTGGGTAGCGGTATTACGGTGGCAGAGGAGCTGAAGCGTCAGCTTGGACGCAAGGCGCACCTCTCCGTATTCCGCAACTTCGGCACTGCTCAGGTCAAGTTCCGTCAGAAGGGTAAGGAATATGAAGTTGAGTTTGTGGGGGCGCGGAAAGAGAGTTATAGCCACGACTCGCGTAAGCCCATCGTCGAAGACGGTACGTTGGAGGACGACCAGAATCGTCGCGACTTTACCATCAATGCGATGGCTATCTGCTTGAATAAGAACCGGTTTGGCGAACTCGTCGACCCTTTCAATGGTCTGGCTGATCTCGAGGACGGCATCATTGCCACGCCCTTGGAGCCTGATATCACGTTCTCCGACGATCCCCTGCGCATGATGCGTTGTGTGCGTTTCGCCACGCAGCTGAACTTTCAGATCGAGGAAGAAACCTTCGTGGCGCTGGAGCGTATGGCCGATAGAATCAAGATTGTCAGTGGTGAGCGCATCAAGGACGAACTCAACAAGATCATCATGGCACCACATCCTAGCATCGGCTTCGAATACCTGCAGCGCTGCGGTCTGTTGCAGATTATCCTTCCTGAACTATCCGCCCTCGATATCGTTGACCAGAAGAACGGCCGTGCCCATAAAAACAACTTCTATCACACCCTCGAGGTGTTAGAAAATGTAGTCAGGCGTCAGGCGTCAGGCGTCAGCAGGATTGATATGAACCTTTGGTTGCGTTGGGCAGCCATCCTGCACGACGTGGGCAAGACCAAGTCGAAACGCTGGGACCCCGCCATTGGCTGGACCTTCCACAATCATAATATAATAGGTGCCAAGATGGTGCCGCAGATCTTCCGGAGGCTTATGTTGCCTCTGGATATGAAGATGAAATACGTGCAGAAGCTCGTCGACCTCCATATGCGTCCTATTGTCATTGCCGACGATGTGGTGACGGATAGCGCGGTGCGTCGTCTGCTGAACGATGCCGGTGAGGATATTGACGACCTGATGGCACTTTGCGAGGCCGATATCACTTCGAAGAACGAGGGCCGTAAGAAGATGTTCCTTGAGAATTTCCGCATGGTGCGCGAGAAACTGTCCGATCTGAAGGAAAAAGACTATGTGCGATTGCTTCAGCCCGTGATCGATGGCAACGAGATCATGGAGCTGTTCCATCTGAAGCCTTCGCGCGAGGTGGGCGTGCTGAAGCAATACCTGAAGGATGCTGTCCTCGATAACCGTGTCGAAAACGAACGTGAACCTCTCATGCAACTGCTGATGACGAAAGCCAAAGAAATGAAGTTAATATAAACGATGATGAGAAAACTACTAACCACTATTGCAATCCTGATGACCCTGCAGACATGGGCCAATCCTGTTGACGATCTGCTGGAGCGTATCGACAAGGGCGCTTCAGCGAAGTTTAAGACGCAGTTGGTGAAGAGCGACAAGGACTTTTTCGAACTCGACCAGCAAGGTCAGAAGGTCGTGGTGCGAGGCAATACCTGGGTAAACATTGCCTCAGGCATCAACTGGTACCTTAAATATCATGCCGGTATTCACCTCTCCTGGAACCAGATGCAGGCGAAGCTGCCCGCTGTACTACCCGCCGTAAAGGCCCGGGAGCGTCGCGAGACTGACCTCACCCTGCGCTATGACTTCAATTATTGTACTTTCTCTTACTCCATGGCTTTCTGGGACTGGAAGCGTTGGGAGCAGGAGATCGACTGGATGGCGCTGCATGGTGTCAACCTGCCCCTCGCCATCGTGGGTGAGGAGTGCGTCTGGCGGAATATGTTGCTTAAGCTCGGCTATTCGGAGGAGGAGATCGGGAAGTTTATCGCAGGCCCAGCCTTCCTCGCCTGGTGGGAGATGAATAACCTGGAAGGGTGGGGTGGACCGCTGCCCCTCTCGTGGTATGCCCGTCAGGAGAAACTCCAGAAACAGATCCTGACCCGCATGCGACAGCTAGGTATGCACCCCGTCCTGCCTGGCTATAGCGGCATGGTGCCCCACGATGCGAAGGCACGACTGGGACTGAACGTGTCTGATGCAGGTCTCTGGAACGGTTTCCAGCGTCCTGCGAACCTCCTGCCTACCGACCCGCGTTTTGCGGAGATTGCCAAGCTCTATTTCGATGAGCTCACCCGACTCTTTGGCAAGGCCGATTATTATTCGATGGATCCTTTCCATGAGAGTAATGACGATGCTGCCATCGACTATGCCAGGGCCGGCGAGGCGATGATGCAGGCCATGAAGCGTGTCAATCCCAAGGCCGTCTGGGTGATTCAGGGGTGGACCGAGAATCCCCGTCCGCAGATGGTCGATGGTATGAAAGCGGGTGATCTGCTCGTGCTCGACCTCTTCTCGGAGTGCCGTCCGATGTTCGGCATCCCCAGCATCTGGAAACGCGACGAGGGTTATAAGCAGCACCACTGGCTCTTCTGTCTGCTCGAGAACTTCGGTGCCAACGTGGGCCTTCATGGCCGCATGGACCAGCTCCTCGATAATTTCTATGGTGAAAAGAAGAGATGTAAGGGCATTGGTTTTACGATGGAAGGTTCCGAGAACAACCCCGTGATGTTCGAATTGATGAGCGAGCTTCCCTGGCGCCCTGAGAAATTCAAGAAAGAAGACTGGGTGCGACAATATGTCAAGGCTCGCTATGGGGTCGATGATCCGTTGATCGAACGCGCTTGGCTGCTTCTGGCACGCACCATCTACAACTGTCCGGCGGGCAATAACCAGCAGGGGCCTCACGAGAGCATCTTCTGTGGACGCCCCTCGCTGAACAACTTCCAGACTTCGTCGTGGTCAAAGATGAAAAACTATTACGATCCGTATTCTACTTACGAAGCTGCGCTGATGATGAATAGCGTGGCCGAGAAATATCGTGGCAACAATAATTTCGAGTATGATCTGATCGATATCACCCGTCAGGCTTTAGCCGATCAGGCCCGTTTGCAGTATCAGCGTGCCATCGCTGACTACAAGGCCTTTGCTGGTAAAGAATTCGAGAGCGATTATCGCCGATTCCTTCTCATGCTTCTGATGCAGGATAAGCTATTGGGAACCCGTTCTGAATTCCGTTTGGGCCATTGGACACAGGCGGCCCGCAACTGTGGCATGACGTCCCAAGAGCAAGATCTCTACGAGTGGAACGCCCGTGTACAGATTACGACCTGGGGTAACCGTTTCTGTGCCGATACCGGTGGCCTGCGCGACTATGCTCATAAAGAGTGGCAGGGATTGCTGAAAGATTTTTACTATCCACGTTGGGAATCCTACTTCGAGGCTCTCGCTGCGCAGATGAAGGCGCAACAGAAGCCCCAGCCTGATCTGCTGGGTGGCGGACCTAATGCCACGAAGACCGCCGCCGAACTCTTTCAGATGGCACTCCCTCAGGAAGTCACCCTCGACTACTATGCCCTCGAGGAACCCTGGACTCTCCGTCATAACCCTTATGACGCTACTCCTGAAGGTTCTCCCATCGATATCGCTCGCGAAGCGATGGAACTAATCAAACAATAAGAAGGGTATGGTAAAAAGTAATCGTCTTTTAAGTCTTGATATCCTGCGTGGCATCACGGTGGCGGGGATGATCCTCGTCAACAACGGCTGGGGTGAGTCGTATGAGATGCTCCGCCATAGCAAGTGGAATGGTCTGACGCCCTGCGACCTCGTCTTCCCCTTCTTCCTCTTCATCATGGGTATCTCGTGCTACCTCTCACTGGTCAAGTCCGAATTCAAACCCACATCCCAGGTCATTTGTCGCATCGTCAAGCGTACGGTACTGCTTTTCGTCATCGGTCTCTTCATCAACTGGTTCGACCACGCCATCGAGGGTGATTTCCTCTGCTTTGGTCATCTGCGCATCTGGGCCGTCATGCAGCGCATCGCCCTCTGCTACGGCATCGTGTCGCTCTTTGCCTTGTTTTGCAACCACAAGTACACCATCCCCGTGATTATCGGCCTGTTAGTTATCTATACCGCTATCCTCGTCTTTGGAAACGGCTATGCCGAGGATGCCAGTATCAATGTCGTGGCGCAGGCCGACCTGAACCTCTTCGGCTACGACCATCTCTATCATAAGAGTCCTGTCGATCCCGAGGGCCTGCTGGGCACCATCTCTTCCGTGGCCCATGTACTGTTGGGCTTCTATTGTGGCAAGCTTATCCGCCAGAAGGAGATTGTTAGCGATAAGGTCATCGCCCTCTTCGTGGTGGGTACGGTGCTTGTCATAGGCGGCTACCTGCTCTCTTTCGGCCTGCCTGTCAACAAGCGTATCTGGAGCCCCAGCTACGTGCTCGTCACTTGTGGCCTTGCTTCCCTGCTCCAGGCCTTCCTGATGTATGTGATTGATATTCAGCAGAAATCGGATTGGACCACCTTCTTCCGCGTCTTTGGCGTCAACGCCCTTGCCCTCTATGTCTCCAGTGAGCTTCTCGCCATCATCTTGGGCAATATCGGCTTCTCGGAACTGGTCTATAATGGTATCCATGCTGTCATCGCGCCCCCGAAGTGGGCCTCCCTCTTCTATGCCCTCTATTTCGTCGGCCTAAACTTTGTTCTCGGCTATATCCTCTACCGAAAAAAGATTTACATCAAACTCTAATAGCCTAAACTTTGTTAAAATAGTGGCGTCGGAATATATCATTAGATATATTTTTCGTAACTTTGCACCTCGGAAACTACAGAGCACCTCAAAAGTTTTCGGGGTGCAACTGGATTTGATACGTATTAAATTAAATAACTTTAAGATGAAAAAGAACAAGATTTTGATGTTTGCTGCCGCAGCAGTGATGCTGGCATCATGTGGTGGTGGCGGTGGTCGTCCTACGTTTGGCGACAACGAGTTCCCGGTGGTAACCGTGGGAACGTCGAGTACTTCTACTCAGCAGACCTATCCTGCCACGATCAAGGGTGTGCAGGATGTGCAGATCAGTCCGAAGGTGCAGGGTTTCATTACCCAGATCAACGTGAAGGAAGGTCAGACGGTGGGTGCTGGACAAGTGCTCTTCGTGATCGACAATGCGACCTATCAGGCCCAGGTACGCCAGTCGCAGGCTTCGGTGAATACAGCCCAGGCTGCCTGTAACACGGCGAAACTGAGCTATGAGAATGCACAGAAGCTGTTTGAGAACAAGGTGATTGGCGACTTCGAGTTACAGTCGGCTACCAACCAGTATGAGCAGGCGAAGGCTTCGCTGGCACTGGCGCAGGCCGGTCTGGCTTCAGCCAGAGAGATGCTGAGCTTCTGTTATGTGAAGAGTCCTGCTGCCGGTGTCGTAGGTACGCTGCCTTATAAGAAAGGTGCGCTGGTGAATACGGCCTCGGTGCTGACCACCGTATCCAATAACTCGCAGATGGAGGTATACTTCTCGTTGACGGAGAAGGATGCGCTGGTTATGGCTCAGAGCGAGGGTGGACAGAACGCCGCCATGGGTGCCCTGCCCAGCGTACAGTTGCAGTTGGCCGATGGTTCCATCTATGCCCATGAGGGTAAGGTGACGAAGATGAGCGGTGTGATCGATTCCGCTACGGGCAGTATCCAGGTAATTGCCCTCTTCCCCAATCCCGAGCGTCTGCTGAAGAGCGGTGGCTCTGGCACGATTATCATTCCCAGAAGCAATAGCGACGCCATCGTGATTCCGCAGAATTGCGTGTCGGAGGTGCAGAACAAGAAGTTCGTCTATACCTTAGGTAAGGACAATAAGGTGGTCTATACCGAGATCAAGGTGGATCCCCAGAACGACGGCAACAACTTTATCGTGACTGAAGGTTTGAAAGCTGGCGACAAGTATGTGACGAATGGTATCACGAAGCTCTCAGACCAGATGGAGATCGTGCCCATCACGCCTGAGCGCTACCAGCAGAAGATTCAGGAGCAGGCCAAGGCAATGAGTGCCGGTGACATCGTCGGTGCGATGAAAAAGTGATAATGAACAGTGAATAGTGAAAAGTGAATAGTTAGAATATGACTTTTACAAACTTTATCAAGCGCCCGGTGCTGTCGACGGTGATCTCTATTGTCATCGTTCTGCTGGGCTTTATCGGACTGGTATCGCTGCCTATTGAGCAGTATCCAGATATTGCACCGCCAACCGTTGCGGTGTTCACCAGTTATCCTGGTGCTGATGCGGAGACGGTGAAGAACTCCGTGATTGTGCCGTTGGAAGAGAGTATCAACGGTGTGGAAGGTATGGACTACCTGAGTTCGTCGGCATCGACCGGTTCGGCCAGCATCTCCGTGCTGTTCCGTCAGGGTATGAATGCTGATATGTGTGCCGTGAACGTGCAGAACCGTGTGCAGCAGGCACTGGCGCTGTTGCCCGCTGAGGTGACGCGTATCGGTGTGACCGTTATGAAGCGTCAGACTTCGCAGGTGATGATGTTCACCCTGACTTCTGAAGACGGCCGTTACGACGACCAGTTCCTGACGAACTATAACAACATCAACATCATCCCTGCCATCAAGCGTATCCAGGGTGTGGGCGACGTGCAGAGCCCCGGTCTGAAGACTTATTCGATGCGTATCTGGCTGAAGCCCGATGTGATGAAGCAGTATAACCTGATGCCTTCAGACATCAGCAATGTGCTGGCTGAGCAGAACATTGAAGCGGCTCCGGGTAAGTTAGGTGAGGACGCCAACGTGGCCTTCGAATATGCCCTGCGCTATACTGGTCGTCTGAAGACTCCCGAGGAGTTTGGCAACATCATCATCCAGAGCAAGGGCGACGGTACGACGCTGAAGCTGAAAGATGTGGCCAAGATTGAACTCGGCGGTCAACAGTATTCTGTCTCGATGAGAAACAACAACTTGCCCTCAGTGATGGGTATGGTGCAGCAGATTGCAGGTTCTAACGCCAACGAGATTGCCAAGCAGGTAAAGAAGGAACTGGAGGAACAGGCCAAGTTGTTCCCGCCGGGTATGACCTATAAGATCAACTACGATGTAACGGAGTTCCTGTATGCCTCTATCGAGGAGGTGGTGTTCACGCTGTTCTTCACCCTCTTGCTGGTGTTCATCGTGATCTACGTGTTCCTGCAGGACTGGCGCTCGACGCTGATCCCCCTGATTGCCGTGCCGGTGTCACTGATCGGTACCTTCTTCTTCCTCAGCGTGATGGGCTTCTCCATCAACCTGCTGACGCTGTCGGCCTTGCTCTTGGCCATCGCCATCGTGGTGGATGATGCCATCGTGGTGGTTGAGGCTGTGCACGCCAAGTTGGACCAGGGCTATAAGTCGACACTGACGGCTTCGATCGATGCCATGAATGAGATCTCAGGAGCCATCATCTCCATCACGTTGGTGATGGCGTCGGTGTTCATCCCTGTGTCGTTCATCGGTGGTACCACAGGTACGTTCTATCGTGAGTTCGGTGTGACGATGGCTATCAGTATATTTATCTCGGCATTGAACGCCCTGACGCTGTCGCCGGCCCTCTGTGCCATCTTCCTGAAGCCGCACGACAAGGATGGTCATGAGGTGAAGATGTCACGCATCGACCGTTTCCACGCCTCCTTCAATACGGCCTACAATAAGGTGTTAGGCAAATACAAGAACCAGGTGGAGAAACTGGTGCGCAAGCCTCTGGCCATCGGCATCGCTGTCATCATCGGTATTGCCGTATTGGTAACTACGCTGTTTACCACGAAGACAGGTCTTGTGCCTTCCGAGGATACGGGTACGCTCTTCTGTACCATCTCGATGCCGCCTGCCACCTCTGTGGCCCGCACCCGTCAGATCATCGACGAGGTGGATAGCATCCTGGCTGCCGATCCCGCCATCCAGAGCCGTGAGCAGATTCAGGGTTACAACTTCATCGCTGGTGCCGGTTCCGACCAGGCTACGTTCATCTTGAAGCTGAAGCCTTTCTCGGAGCGTCAGAAAGGATTCTGGTGGAAGCTCTCCGGACTGTGGCAGGGCGACGGTATCTACCGCTTCTTCCTCAACCCGTTGAGTGCCGATGGAGTCGTGGCCCAGATTTTTATCAAGACCGCCCACATCAAGGATGCCAGCATCTTGGCTTTCTCACCGCCTATGATTCCTGGTTTCTCTGCCAACTCGGGTGTGTCGCTGGTGATGCAGGACCGTACAGGTGGTGACCTGAACCGTTTCTTTGATATCACGAAAGAGTTCATCGCCGAGCTCAATAAGCGTCCGGAGATTCAGATGGCTCAGACATCTTACAACCCCAGTTATCCGCAGTATATGGTGCATGTCGATGTGGCCAAGTGTAAGCAGAGCAATATCTCGCCCTCGACTATCCTCACTACCTTGCAGGGTTACTACGGTGGACTCTATGCTTCGAATTTCAATGCCTATGGTAAACTCTACCGTGTGATGATTCAGGCCTCGCCAGAGACCCGTATGACGGAAGAGTCGCTCAATAATATATATGTACGCACACCTGCGGGCATGGCGCCTATTAAGGAGTTCTGCCAACTGGAGCGTGTCTATGGTCCTACGAATATCAGCCGCTTCAACCTGTTCACGTCGATCACCGTGACGGCGACGGTAGCCGACGGCTATTCTACGGGTGAGGCCATCAAGGCTGTAGAGCAGATCGGTGCCGATATCCTGCCTGCAGGTTACACTTACGATTATTCCGGTCTGACGCGTGAGGAGGCCAAGGCGTCTAACACCACAGGTATCATCTTCCTGCTGTGTATCGTCTTCATCTACCTCATCCTGTCGGCACAGTACGAGTCGTATATCCTGCCGTTGTGCGTTATCCTCTCCGTACCGTTCGGATTGGCTGGCTGTTTCCTCTTCACGATGCTCTTCGGCCATGCCAACGATATCTACATGCAGATCTCACTTATTATGTTGATCGGTCTGTTGGCAAAGAACGCCATCCTGATTGTGCAGTTCGCTCTTGAGCGCCGTGAGACGGGTATGGCCATCTCGTGGTCGGCAGTGCTCGGTGCTGCTGCCCGTCTGCGTCCTATCCTCATGACCTCACTGGCTATGGTTGTCGGTCTGCTGCCGATGATGTTTGCCACGGGTGTGGGTAAGAACGGTAACCAGACCTTGGGCGCTGCTGCTGTGGGCGGTATGCTTATCGGTACGCTGTTGCAGATCTTCGTTGTACCGACGCTCTTCGTCATCTTCCAGTCCTTACAGGAGAAGTTCAAACCGATGAAGTTCGAGGATGAGGAGAATCCGGAGGTAGCCGCCGAGCTGGCTCAGTATGCACATTCGAAACCTGTAGATTATGAATTGGAAAAGTAATATGAAGAAATTATTAGTATATATGTCCGCAGCTCTGCTGCTGTCGAGTTGCGGACTCTATAATAAGTACGAGCGTCCGGAGGTGAAGGCCGACGGCATTGTGCGCGACCCCTTGTCGCTGACCGATACGCTCGCCGTGAAGGATACCACGTCGTTCGGCAACATGCCCTGGCGCAGTGTCTTTACCGATCCGCAGTTGCAGACACTCATCCAGCAGGGACTCGATCAGAATCCCGACCTGCTGAATGCCGCCCTGAATGTGCAGATGGTCAACGAGGCGCTGAAGATTGCGAAGCTCGCCTTCCTGCCCTCAGTGTCGTTTACACCGCAGGGAACGCTCTCGTCGTTCGATGGCGCGCCTGCCACGAAGGCCTATTCGCTGCCCGTTTCCGCCAGTTGGAATGTCGACCTCTTCGGCAACCTGCTCAGTGTGAAGCGCTCGGCACAGATGCAGCTCATTGCCACCAAGGACTATCAGACGGTGGTGAAGTGTAACATCATCTCAGCCATCGCCAACCTCTATTACACGCTGCTGATGCTCGACCGTCAGGTGGAGATCATCAACGATATGGAGGGGTTGACCAAGGACACTTGGGATAAGATGAAGTTCATGCACGAAAACCGTGTGGGTTACCGCTCCACGGCAGTACAGAGTGCTGAGGCCGCCTACTATCAGGTGCAGGCACAGAAAGTCGATCTGCTGCGTCAGATCCGTGAGATGGAGAACTCGCTCTCGCTGTTGCTCGGACAGCCCGGACAGACCATCAAGCGTGGCACGTTCGCAGGTCAGAGCCTGCCTCAGACCCTCGCTACCGGTGTGGGCATCCAGATGCTCAACAACCGTGCCGATGTGCACTCCTATGAGATGGCACTCGCACAGTGCTTCTACGATGTGGAGACGGCCCGCAGCCGTTTCTATCCGAACATCACCATCACGGGTACTGCTGCCTTTACCAACAACAATGGCATGGTGAATCCTGGTAAGATGTTGCTCTCGGCTGTCGGAAGCCTTGTGCAGCCCATTTTCCAGCACGGACAGATTGTGGCTGGTCTGAAGGTGGCACAGGCCAAGTACGAGCAGGCCTTCAACAACTGGCAGAACGCCATCTACAAGGCCGGTAACGAGGTGTCGAATGCCCTTGTCAGCTATAACTCCTATGCCGAGAAGGCTGAGCTCGACGGCAGGCGCGTCAGTGTGCTCAAGCAGAATGTTGAGGACACGAAGAAACTCATGGAGTCATCTTCTAACACGACCTATCTGGAGGTTATCTCCGCCCAGAGCAGCCTGCTCAATGCCGAGATCAACGAGGTGCAGGATCAGTTCTATAAAATGCAATCAGTAGTAAACTTGTACCAGGCCTTAGGCGGCGGTGCAAAGTAGAATTGATAATTGATAATTGAAAATTGACAATTATGGCAAGCGAAATATCCCCTAAAGCTGAGATATCGCCAAAGGCGAAAATCGGCGACAACTGTAAGATATTCCCCTTCGTGTATATCGAGGACGATGTGGAGATAGGTGACAACTGCATCATCTTCCCCTTCGTGTCAATCTGCGACGGCTCGCGCATCGGCAACAACAACAAGATCCACCAGGGCTCCGTCATCGCTGCCCTGCCGCAGGATTTCAACTTCCGTGGCGAAAAGTCGTATGTCCAGATTGGTGATAACAATGTGATCCGTGAGAATGTGGTCATCAACCGCGGTACCCATCGCGACGGCGTGACGAAGATCGGCAACCACAATTTCCTGCTCGAAGGCACACATATCAGCCACGATACCGTCGTGGGCGACTATTGTGTGTTTGGTTATGGCGTGAAGATTGCGGGCGACTGCGAGGTTCACAATGGTGCCATTTTCTCATCGAGCGCCATCCAGAATGCCAACACCCGTGTGGGTCGTCTGGCCATGATTCAGGCCGGAACCTCCTTCTCACAGGATATCCCGCCCTTTGTCGTGGTTGGTGGAAAGCCCTTGGCATACGGAGGCCCCAACACCACGATGATGAACAATGCCGGCATCGACGAGAAGGTGCAGAAGCATATCGCCAATGCCTACCGTCTGTTGTTCCACGGAAAGACGAGCGTCTTCGATGTGATCAAGCAGATCAAAGACCAGGTGCCCGACGGTCCGGAGATCCAGAACATCATCCAGTTCCTTGAGAGTACCAAGCAAGGCATTATGTGTAAGTAAATAAAAAGGCATCCCAACCGGATGCCTTTTTTGTTACAAAAAATCGAAAAAAAGTTTGTATCTTTCGGGAAAAAAGACTATCTTTGCAGATGAAAATTATCAATTTAACTAAAAAACAAATAACTAACAACGTATGAAAAAGATTTTAGTAATGATCGTAGCCGCCATGATGGCTAGCGTGAATGTGAATGCACAGGATGAGTTGAAGCACGAAGTAGGTGTGTTCTATGGTATTGAATCTGCATCTAACATTCTTTCGTATATCACGGGTTCTATTGCAGCCGCTGCAGGCGACCAGAGTTCATTCTGGGGCCCCGTCGGAGTGGAGTATTATTACCACATCTCGCCCGTTGTGGGTTTAGGTGGTGTGGCCGCGTATGCCGGTTGTAAGGCTGAGGACGAGAAAACCCATAAGGATGATTTGACTGAGAGTTTTATCACTGTCATGCCATCGGTGAAGTTCAACTGGCTGCGCAAGAAGAATTTCGGCATGTATTCAGCCGTCTCTGCCGGCGTCATGTTCCTATCGGTGTCTGCCAACGACAATGCCAAGGCTTCTGATCCAGATGCTAAGGACGAGACGTTGACAACGTTTATGTTCCAGGCTACAGCCTTAGGCATGGAGTTCGGCGGTCAGCAGTTCCGCGGATTCGTCGAGGCGGGTGTTGGTGAGAAGGGCACGCTCTGTGCCGGTCTGAGATATAAGTTCTAATAAGGATACGCTCGATGAAGAAAGGACAAAGCCTTTTATGTCTGTCTCTTTGCATCATCGCATTTGCATAATGTACGCAGAAGGAACAGGCTCCGAAGGACTTGATGAGCGTGGCAGGCAACGAAAACGAGGACCCTCGCAGCAATGTCATCGCGGACGAGATTGAGGCGGGCATAGGAACGCTCTTGCAGGAGGCAATCGTAGGCAAGGTGCCTGAGGAGCAGTATGGCAACTATGTATTCCTCATAAAAGGCATGGCCATGGCGCACCTCAAGCCATACCTAATGAGCATGCTTACCGACACCAACCAGTCAAACACATGGGGACGGTTCTTTTTTGTTTGACCCATTAGCGCGGATTTGCTGTCAAACAAAAAAGAACCGTCCCCGAATGTTTGATCCCCGAGTGTTTGAGTTAGTACGAGGCGGTGCAGGGGATGCCGGCAGCGATGACGCGGTCGCGGATGGCGTCGAGCTGTTCGTGGGTGGCTTTCTGCAAACCCAGGGTGGGCGTCTCGCGGTCGATGGTGTAGATCATCACCTGTTGCGGCTTGATCTCCTTCACGGCTTCCAGCCAAGGATGAACGAATGCATCGCTGGTATTGTCGACATCAATGCCCTGCATGAACATGGTCTGGATGATCACATGGCCGTTGAAGGCCTTGAGACGTTCAATCACCTGATGGACATCGTAGGGAATGGCGGGCTGGTCTACCTTATTAATATAAAGGGGGTCGACGGTGTCGAGCTTTTGGATATTGTTGTCGACACGCATCAGCGCATTGTGTACGGCCGGACGGTGGATCATCGTCGCATTGCTCAATACCGACACCTTCGCCTTCGGACAATACTGGTTGCGCAGGCGGATAGTATCGTCGATGATCTCTGCGAAGTGGGGATGACAGGTGGGCTCGCCGTTGCCAGCAAAGGTCAGTACATCGGGCAGTTGCCCTTCTGCCGCCATCGCCTGCAGCTTGGCCTCCAGCTTCTCGGCCACGTGTTCGCGCGTGGGGCGGGGGAGCGACGGGCGATAGTCTTCGTTGAGACCACACTCGCAATAGATGCAATTGAACGTGCAGATCTTACCGTCGGCAGGCATGAGGTTGATGCCGAGGGAAATGCCCAGACGGCGACTGTGAACGGGGCCGAAGATGGGGGATGGATAGATAATCGTACTCATAACGGCTGCAAAGTTACAAAAAAAAATGAAATTATTTGGATTTCCGTTTGAATTGTTGTATCTTTGCACCTCGATTACGTACGTATTTGAAAAGTAAATGAAAAAACGCAAGAAGAAAGCAGTGAGCACTGGCTTTCAGACTGGCAGCCGGCGTGGTGTGCAGTGGGTCACCTTGTGTGCCAGTACGGCCATGGTACTGGTGCTGTTGGGTATTATCGTCTTTTCCGTGCAGACGTCGCGTAACCTGTCGGCATGGGTGAAGGAGAATCTGACGGTGACTGTGATGCTGGGCGACGATGTGAGCGTGAACGAGGCCAAGCGCCTCTGTCGCGACCTGTATCATCGGCCTTATGCCCGTAGCATCGACTATGTCAGTAAGGAACAGGCGCTGAAGGAGCAGACGGAGGCCATGGGTTCCGACCCTTCGGAATTCCTGGGGGTCAATCCCTTTGTGGCCACGCTCGAACTGCAGCTGAAGTCAGACTATGCCAATCGCGACTCGCTGATGTGGATCATCTATGAGCTGCAGAAGAATCCGAAGGTGACCGATGTGGCCTATCAGGAGGACCTGATGGACAATGTGAACAGGAATCTGGCACGGATGAATATCGTATTGCTGTGTCTGGCCGTATTGCTGACATTCGTCTCGTTCTCGCTCATCAACAACACGGTGCGCCTGAGCGTCTATTCCCGACGGTTCCTGATTCACACGATGAAACTCGTGGGCGCCTCGTGGGGCTTTATCCGCCGACCGTTCATCCGACAGGCTGTCGTGGTGGGTGTCGTCGCTGCCCTACTGGCCATTGGCGTGCTGGGTGCAGGCGTCTATGCGCTCTACACCTTCGAGCCGAACATCCTGAACATCATCACCTGGCGGGAACTGACGATTACCGCTGTGGCTGTGCTGCTCTTCGGACTGATCATCACGTTCCTTTGCACGTGGGTCTCTGTGAACAGATTCCTGAAGATGACGGCGGGGGAACTGTATAAGTATTAGTTGAGAGTTGAAAGTTTATAGTTTAGAGTTTATAGTTTAGAGATGGATAAGAGAAATTTTGCATTTGACAAAGTGAACTTCATCCTCCTGGCAGTGGGGATGGCGATTGTGGTGATCGGTTTTCTGCTGATGACGGGGCCTGGATCGAGTGATACCGTGTATGAGCCCGACATCTTCAGCGCACGTCGTATCAAGGTGGCACCGCTGGTGTGCCTGTTCGGCTTCGTGTCGATGATCTATGCAGTCGTTCGTAAACCCAAGGATAAGTAGGCGATGGATTGGATTGAAACCGTGATCATCGCCATCGTTGAAGGACTGACGGAGTTCCTGCCTGTCTCTTCGACGGGGCATATGATTATTACACAGAATCTTCTGGGTATTCAGCAGGGCGATCCCTTCGTCCATGCCTTTACGTTTATCATTCAGTTTGGCGCCATCCTGTCGGTGGTATGCCTCTACTGGAAGCGTTTCTTTACGTTCGATAACACGCCCGATCCCATGGCCTTTACCTGGTGGCAAAAGCTCAGGCACAAGTATTACTTCTACTGGCTGCTCATCGTGGGCGTGCTGCCGGCTGTGGTCATCGGCCTGCTGGCGAAGAAGTCGGGCTTGCTCGACTGGCTGCTCGACAGCGTCGAGGTGGTGGCCGTCATGCTGGTGCTGGGCGGTATCTTCATGCTCTACTGCGACAGGATCTTCAACAAGGGCACCGATGCCAACAAACTGACGGAGAAGCGCGCCTTTAAGATCGGTCTTTTCCAGTGTATCTCGGTCATTCCCGGTGTGTCGCGCTCGATGGCTACCATCGTGGGCGGTATGGCCCAGGGACTGACGCGTAAGCGTGCCGCAGAGTTCTCGTTCTTCCTGGCTGTCCCCACGATGGCTGGTGCCACGCTGCTCGACCTGCTCGATCTGCTGAAGGACGATACGTCATGGGCCACGTCCCATAACATCACCATGCTGATCCTGGGTTGTGTCGTTGCTTTCATCGTGGCGCTGCTGGCCATGAAATGGTTTGTGGCGTTCCTATCGAAATACGGCTTCAAGGCCTTCGGTATTTATCGTATTATCGTCGGTGGCATCATCATCGTGCTGCTGCTGACAGGTCACTCACTTGCAATGGTCGATTAAATGAATTTCCAGGAAGGTGCTCTCATCTATATCAACAAGCCCTATCGCATGTCGAGCTTTGGGGCGTTGGCACATATCCGCTACCTCGTGTCGAAACGTCTGCACGTGAAGCGGGTGAAGATGGGGCATGCCGGGACGCTCGACCCTCTGGCTACAGGGGTGCTGATACTCTGCACGGGTAAGGAAACGAAGAATATCGAGTCGTTGCAGCGTCATACAAAGGAATATACGGCCACGCTGCAGCTGGGTGCCACCACGGCCAGCTACGACCGTGAGCACACCGTCGACTATACCTATCCCACACGCCATATCACCCGACAGCTGATCGAGCAGACACTGCCGCAGTTCGTGGGGGATATCATGCAGCGTCCGCCCCTCTATTCGGCCTGTATGGTCGACGGGCATCGGGCTTATAAGATGGCCCGTAGGGGTGAGGATGTGGAACTGGCCCCGAAGCCGATCCATATCGACGAGATCGAACTGACGGATTTCAATCCCGAAACCATGCAGATGTCCATCCGCGTGGTGTGTGGCAAGGGAACCTATATCA